>CEUA01068509.1_pt1 | contig 17999 bp, 23 predicted proteins | sample 361541 | NCBI WGS metagenome assembly CEUA01 (sample SAMEA2623079, study PRJEB7988) | marine metagenome | isolation source: saline water (ENVO:00002010), including
ATATATCTTGAGATTATAGATATATTCGTTAGTTCTTTGAGATGCGTACGGCTTATATTCCTTACATCTATTATCCACAAAGATTTCTCCGTGTAAACTAACATTCCCAATAGGTATTGCCTATCACTCTTTCTCTTAGGTTGTTTAAACGACTACTTATTCAAATGTAAAAGTGCCCTTCTACGAATCAATTTTCATCATTTGTATAGCGACTTGAGGTCATCTATACCCTGTCGTATTTCAGACAGGACAAGGGAACTATGCTCCCAAGAGTTTAAAGATTCTTTTCCTTTGTTATCTAATATAACTAATAATGCACAAGTGCACTATTCTATGCTTAGTGTAACAATGTAGCAATTAGTGTATCCACTTTAAATTATATACCTTAATACCTTTTGAGTACTAAATAGTATAAGATACCCTTATGCTTCTAGCAAGAACTAGATTTACATGGTCTTGGTAACTATCATCTAACACTTTCGTATTAGCTAGACATATACCGACTAATAATAACAACCTTGCTCTTAACAATTATGTCATTATCTATGGATTCTCCTGTTGATGTCACCATCTCACTCAATATTGCTGTACTGAGATATTATCCTACTACTCGCCTAAAAGGACTTAAGTGATAGTTTAATATGTACTCCACATGCATACTCAAACACCAAAGTATATTGATGTCGCTTTATTTACATTGTTTATAAATAAAACTTTATCTATGTTTCCATAGTTTATCTAACGACTATATGCAGCCGACTCTTATGTATCGTAGAGTAAACGAATTCTTTGGGAGAGGTACTAACGGTTTAAAGAACCCCTCCCGCAATTACACTATATCAATTTCATCATTGTGTAGTTAAATACATTGGTAGTCTTGCATACCTTCAACACTAGAAAGATTTTCATGTATAATTCTATAAAATTAGGGCGCCTTTAAGTATATTACTACGTATACTAACTGATTAGGTAAAGAGGCAAAGCACCCTATTAATTATTAATACTATATAATGCCCTCTTAATCATTATATCATCAAGCTCATCAATAAGCTTCTTTAATTCTTGTTCTGATACTTCACTACGTATTAATATCAATTCATCTATATTTGATAATTGCTTACCATGTACATCTAGATAACATTGTTTATACGTTAAAAATAATTCATCTCTTCTACTAAAAGTCATATCTTGTAACATTTGTATACCTCTTTTCTTAGTTTTAATAGTATCTAAGGGACACTAATCTAGCGCCCCTTTAAAGAACTTACATACATATAAGAATAACTCTATCAAATCATATATCTTTACAGGCTTACCTGTATCAATAATGACTAGATAGCGACCTTTCTCATCACTATGTAGTTCAGATGCAATATGTATATATCGCATGTATATCACCTCCTTTCTTATCTTTATCTATAAGGAAATGATATTTAAATTCTTTGGGTATATTTCAAGAGATGTTGTGTCTCTTTTCTTTCTTCTCCGTATATACCCTTAACGTGATAATATTTATTTTAGATTTTAATAGCTACTACTACTATTAATTCTTATATCTAGTTTATCCCCATGTTATACACATATTACTATATAATAGGGTAATGTATGTCTATACAAGTCTAATTAAACTATATTCACACTATTTGCCATGTTTATAACAATAATAGTAGAATAATGAGAGAAAAGGGACAACCTAGCGTCATCCCTTTAATCAACTACTTGGTTACGGCTTCTGCTGCATCTACCTGTTTAGCTAAATTAGCTACATTAGGTCCCATACTAGCAAATAACGTATCCATCACATTGACACCGGTTCCAAAACCTTCGATGTTCCACTCTCTACCCTTCTCGATAATCTGACCAAGGGCATACCATAATTTGTTAGGAGATAGACCATACTTACTACTAGCATCTTTCTCTAACTTAATTAAGGTGAGTTGGACTCCAATGTTGAATAAGGCTTGCTTATCCATAGATTCCTCCAATCGTTTAATTAAACTCAACTAAATTTTCTTAGTATAAAAACCCCAACAAAGGGGTACCCCCCCTCTATATAGGTGCATATCAAAATGCTACAATTTTTTGTTGCAAATAACATGGGGTATGATTAGATTAGTCTAAACAAAGGAGCATTTATGTCTAGAATTACAAGTGATGATTTAAGTGGCAACCAGGCATTAACTGGAGTAGCACGTAAAGAAAAAGAAGAGAAAGAACGTCTACAACAGCAAATGGAAGAACGCTTATTAGAAAACGCAATAGAGCACATTAGAAAAGAGCAGATTAAAGCTAAAGATTTAAAGAAAAAGAAAGAACCAAAGAAAAAGAAATCTACATAATCTACTATTATCTATAAGTAGCTGCTAGTAGCTATCTAAGATAAAGTGTTTTATTAGGTTAGTCAAGGAAAAAATGTATGGGTACATCAATTAATTGGTTAAGTAAACTTCCTCAAGAGGACCAAGAGCGTATTTTAGGTCAAATTGAGAAACTAGTTAAACTAGAGCGCATCTTAACTAAAGAACTAGAAGACGAAGAGCATATAATGACGGTTATAGACGATGAAGCCGATGCTGCCGAGGGAACAAATAGTGTACCTATAGAAATCAATGGAATAAAACATTGGGTTCACAAGGATGTTATGTATTTGATTGAGTCCTTGCATAAACAATTAGCAAAACGTGGAAAGTAAAAAAATTAGAAATAAAAGACATTACGTCTATGATACAAAAGAGGAGTTTATGAAGGACCATCCCAAAGGGATACTTCACTCCGAATGGAGAGATGCAAAGGAGGGAGATTGGGTTTTGAGTGATGATAAACGTATTGTTCAACTTCTTAAAGTGTCTGATAAACTTAGTCATCCAAAAGATTCTAAAAACTATAAACAATCTAAAGGGTATGTAAGAACTATAGTTGGAACATTTATCAATGCTAAGAAAACTAATATGGATACGGACTTTGAGAAACACCCGAATCGTTACACATTTAGCACCAAAATCAAGAATACTTCCTCTAGGGTAAAGGAGAGGTCGAATTGTACAAACAGAGAAAAAATTTTCGCCACGAGCGTGGCAGTAGGAAAAGATGCAGTAAGTGCATATATGAAAGCATTTTCAGAAGCAAACAAAGGTAAGGCTAGAAAAAAAGCAGTAGTCTTACTTAAACAGGAGAGAGTAATGAGCGAAATTGAAAAAACTTCAAAAGAAATCGCTAAACAGCTAGGAATTGACCATGCATATATATTAGGTTCCCTAAAGCAGTTAGCAGATACAAGTGAAGACCAAAATATAGCATTGCAGTCCTTAAAGGAATTAGGGAAAGCAATTGGTACATTAGGTAATCAAGTTAAAAGAATAGAAACTGGAGTCGTAGGAATGTTCCAAGGGTTTAGTCCTGATGAAATAGAAGGAGCCTCAAGAGCTATACTTCCAGAAACAACATCCAAGGAGGATAAATGATTTGTCCACATTGCAGTAGCATGTTAACAAAAAAAGAGGGTAAGAAGAGAAACAAAGAAACTGTAAAGCAGCAATTTAGTTGTAAGTCTTGCGGTAAATGGTTTTCTATTCCTATACCTTCAGATGTAAAAGAGTATGATAAGAAACACATAGAGCCTGGAAAACTATTCCAAGTAAAGAGTTCTGAGAAACTACGAATACATGGATTAACTGATATACACGTTGGAGCAAATGAATTTGATTTGAAGAAATTTCAAGAGGCAATCAAAATTATATATGAAGACCCGAATGCACGATGGTTTGGGAATGGAGATATGATAGAACTGATTCCCCCTAATTATAAAATAAATCAAAGAGGGCAAAGTATTCCACCAGAAGAGCAATATCTAAGCTTCTTAAAACTGGTACAACCCATACAGGATAAGTGCCTATTTGTAAGAGGAGGGAATCACGACTATCTAAGAAGTTTTAATATACTAGATTTTGATGTATGTAAAACATTAGCAAGTGAAATGGATGTTCCATATTTTAGATTGCCAGGATATGCACAAATTACTATTGGGGATAAAGATTGGTTTCTAGTTAGTGGACACGGAAAAAGTGGAGCTAAAAACGGAGACATGGAATTGAATCAAATGGCATCAGTATATAGTGATGGAGATGTTTACTTTTTAGGACATAACCACCAGTTGTATTGTAAGCCAATAGATTCATTGACAATAGATGAAGGAGAAGAAAGTCTAAAACGTAAATGGTTTGTAAGAGGAGGGTCGTTCCTCAGATACGCAGACTATGCTCGTTATAGCTTCTATGGGATTCAACGTACGGGTTGGATTACTATGGAATTTACTAAAGATAAAATAAACTGTTGGGAGAACTAAAATGCCATACGGAAAAGGAACATACGGAAGTGCAGTTGGAAGACCTAAAAAAAAGAAACCTGCAATGCCAAAGAAAAAACGTAAAGTAGTTAAAAAAAGAAAATAGATGAAAAACGTTGGAATACAAGTTAGAAGAAGTAACGGAAAAAAGAAGACTCGTCAGGGTCAAAGTAAAAATACGAAGTTTGGAAATAAGTTAAGTCCAAAATACTATAAGAAAAGGAGTAGGGGACAAGGATGAAAAATAAGAAAAGTCTATCAAAACATGATATTATGAGAGCTATTAAAGGTATGTCTTTTCAATTAGAAGCATTACAACGTCATGTATTAATGATAGACGATGTATTAGATAAATACATTCGCATGAATAAAGACGATAAAAAGCTTGTAAAATATTTGGAAAAAATACGTAAGGAACAAGAAGAAAAAGCTGAAAAAGATGAACAAGATTCAAAATATAAGCAAAGCAGAAGAAGCGCTCCAGCTAGCAAGTAAGGATATGATTGCTTTTGGTAAATTATTTTTACCAGACGATTTTATGCGAAGCGAAACTCCAGCATTTCATTATGAGATGGCGGATGCTATTGATAACCCAGAAGTAAAACAACTAGCGGTTATTTTGCCTCGTGGTCACGGAAAAACTGTGCTTACTAAATGCTCAATTATTAAGGACTTTTGTTTTTGTCCAAAAGATGATATGCTATTTTATGCATGGGTATCTGCGACACAAAAACTGAGTACTGGTAATATGGACTATATTAAGTATCACTTTGAATATAACGATAAAATCAAATACTATTTTGGTAATTTGAAAGGAAGGAAATGGACAGAAGAAGATGTTGAATTACAAAATGGATGTAAGCTCATTAGTAAATCGAATGTTGCAGGGATTCGAGGAGGGGCTAAATTACATAAGAGGTACGACCTTATTATTCTCGATGACTTCGAACATGAAGCAAACACGATTACAGCTGAAGCACGTAGTAAAAACTCTAACCTCGTTACTGCTGTGGTTTATCCTGCTATCGAGCCTCATACTGGTAGGCTTCGGGTTAATGGTACTCCTGTGCATTATGATAGTTTTATCAATAATCTTATCATTAATTACGAACGTCAAAAAAAAGGTAAAGACGATTTTGCGTGGAGAGTAATTACATATAAAGCAATATTGCCAGATGGCAGCTCTTTGTGGCCTGGATGGTTTCCTCTTTCTAAGTTAGCAGAAAAAAAGAAATTCTATCAAGATAGTGGTACTCCATCAAAATTCTATCAAGAGTATATGATGCAGGTACAATCTGAAGAAGATTCAGTTTGGACACAAAAACATATTAAATATTGGGAAGGATATTATGAATATGACAAGGAATCGGAAATGGGATATATTGTTCAAGACGGAGAAAGAGTTCCTGTTAATACATTCATAGGATGCGACCCAGCTACAGATATTGATACAAAAGAATCAGACTTTAGTGTAATAATGGTTATTGCTGTAGACTCAAATAACAATAGGTATGTATTGGAATATGAAAGACATCGTAGTGTTCCTACTTTAGGAGCAAAAGATAAGGATGGAAAAGTTTTTGATAGAAAGGGTGTAGTAGATTATATTATTGAATTGTATAATAAATATAATTGTAAGAGTGCTACAGTAGAAGATGTAGCTATGAATCGTAGTATTTTTCAAGCATTGAATGACGAAAGAAGACGAATAAACAGATATGATATTAGCGTTATTCCTGAGAAGCCAGGAGGGACTCAAAAAAGAAATAGAATTTATTCAGGTTTATCTGGCATTTTTAGTGTAGGTTCATTATATTTTAGAGAAAATATGTTTGATTTAATTAATGAAATCATTACATTTGGACCAAGAATGGCACATGATGATACAATTGAGGGACTATATTATGCTAATTTACACGCTTTTCCCCCTAATTTTAAACAAAATGGGACAAAAGAGAAGCCAAAATGGTATAAACCGAAAAGAAAAGCAAAACATTGGTTGGTATCATAATGTTTGATTTATTTAAGGATGAAAATGAATATAACGAAAAGAATATCATTGGATTTCTTTCATTCGCACTTATGTGTGTATTTGGTATTGTAGATTTAGCAATGGGAATTATAGGTATTGAACTTATGGTTAATGACTATATTTACAATTCATTTGTTTGGATTACACTTGGTTCGTTTGGAATTTCAGGAGCAGAAAAAGTTTATAAAAAATAGGAACAATTATGCAACAAGATAAAAAAAAGTGGATAGATAGGCAATGGCATACTGATTATGGCTCAGAATATGAAGAAAGTTTTGAAGAAAGAAAGATTCGAGAAAATAGAAAAAGCAAATTATTTAGTGGATGGAAAGAAAAAAGAGCGGAAAAATTAAGAAATAAAGCAGATAAACTAGACCCTCCAAAACCAGAACCAACAATGGGAAAAGGGGTTGTAGAATCTTTAGTAATGGATAATTTTGTAAAAGGAGAAGATAAAAGTAGTCTATACAATTATTCTTTGGAAGACGAAAAAAAACAAGTAAAATTAGCAGATTTAGGATTTATGACTCACGATGAAGTAGATGGGAAATGGGGACCTCAATCTGTTCAAATGGATTCCTTGTATGTAATATTAAAAGGAAAAGGTTTTGATGACAAAACTATTACCGCTAGAAATTATGCAGAACGTGAAGGATATAGTGAAAAAGTTTTAAATTTATTAGACCCAGTTAATGGAGAAGCTGGAAAAGAATTATTTATGTATGCAACAACTCCTAATTTACAACAATTTTTAACAAAAGAAGAAAAACAAGTATTATTCAAAGATTCTTTACCAAAACAAATACCAAGCGGTAGAGGGGATAGAATGGTTGACGCAGAATATAGCGATGCAAGTGTTGAAGATATTGTTATGGGTAAAATGGAAAGTATGGATAAAAATAAATTAGATGAAGATAAAATAAAACATCTTTATGGAAAAGTGGGATTAGCAGCTTTAGATGTAGGAAGATATACTGCTGGTAAGCTTGGTACTATAGGAGAAAAATTTGAAAAAATAAGAAATAATCCTGAAACTCTTGCAAGATTTCTAGGACTTTCTAATCCGCTATTAGTTGAAGAAATGGTACAAGCTAGTAAATTTGTTGTGAAAAAAGGCAGTGAAAAAATTAAAGATATGAAAAATAAAAATAAAGAACAAGTTGTTCCTTGGATTGAAAATCAAGAACGTCTTAATGAATCTAAATATGGTAGAAAAGATATTAGACAAGCTACTAATCAAGAAATAGTAAATCCTCGTATGCCTGGAGAATTAAGAAGAGAAGCAGAAGAAGCTGGTTTAGAAGATAAAAGTCCTTATGTAGGGAAAAGGAATTATTAATGCCAAGTTTTGGAAAAAAATCACAAGAAAAATTAAATACATGCGACCCTAGATTAGTAGAACTATTTGAAATAGTAGTAGAAGATTTTGATTGTACTGTTTTGCAAGGACATCGTGGAGAAGAAGAACAGAACAAGCTATTTGAAGAAGGATTTAGTAAATTAAAATATCCAAAAGGAAATCATAACAAATATCCTTCATTGGCTGTAGACGTTGCTCCTTATCCAGTAGACTGGGAAGATAGAGAACGATTTACGTATTTTGCTGGATTTGTTATGGGGATTGCTGCTTCAATGGGACTTACTATTCGTTGGGGTGGAGATTGGGACAGAGATACAAATTTAAAAAATAATAATTTTGATGATTTACCACATTTTGAAATAAGGGACTAATATGGCTAAAAGAGGAAGAAAAAATAAAGCTGATGTAAATAAACAATTGTTTGATAAAGCAAATAATTATTATAGAAAAAAATGGTTTACTGATTCTCAGCAAAGTATGGATTTTTATTTAAATGAGCAATTATCAACTCAAGAATTAGAAGATTTAAGAGAAGGAGGTATGCCAGACTTTATTATTAATCGTATTACTCCAGCAATTGATATTATGAAATATTTTGTTACAGCTAATAATCCTAGATGGCAAGCAATTGGAACAGAAGGTAGTGATAGTGATATAGCGCATATTCATAGTATGATTGCTGAACATTGTTGGCATCTTTCTAATGGTAAAAGTTTGTTTGGAAATGTTATACAAGATTCTTTAGTAAAAGGTATGGGTTTATTTAAAATTGATATTGACCCTGATGCTGATAAAGGAATGGGTGAAGTAATATTTAACTCTATAGACCCTTATGATTTGTATGTAGACCCTATGAGTAGAGATTTTTTATTTAGAGATGCTAGTTATGTAATAGTTCAAAAAAACTTATCAAAAACAGCATTGGCTTCTATGTTTCCACAATTTAAAAAGAAAATTGTAAGAGCATCTGGTCAAGCTCAAAGCAAACAATATTCTCAAAGAGATGTACATTCTTCAGAAACAATACAACCAGGAGATGTAGAATATGAAGCATATACTTTAGAAGGAGAACAAGATGAAATTATAGATTTCTATGAAGTATATACAAAAGAAAAAATTCCTTATGTAAATATTTGGATTAAACAACCTCCTACTCCACAAGAATTAGAACAAATTAAAGCTCAAGCGCAAGAACAAATTCAATTTATGATAAATGAAATTCAAGTTTCTTTAGCTGAAGAGCAACAAAAATTAGCAGAATTAGTTCAAGAAGGTGAAATGCTTCCAGAAAGAATGCAATTAGAGTTAGAGAAATTGCAAAAAGATGCTCAAATGAAAATGGAAGAACAACAAGCTATATTAGAAGCTCAATTAATTGAAACACAATCTAGAACTGTTCAACAAACAATGGAAAAAGCTTTATATGATGATTTAGCAAAAGATGAAAATTATTTAAAAAATGTTGTAGACTATGTAAGTTTTTTTAAGACACAAATTAAAATGTGTGCTTCGGCGGGAGATATATATTTATATGAAACAATTTTACCAATAAAAGACTATCCAATAATTCCTATTTGTTTTACTTATACAAACACTCCATATCCAGTAGGTGCAGTATTACCTATGATTGGAAAACAAAGAGAAATAAATAAAGCACATCAAATTATGCTACATAATGCAAATTTAGCTTCTAATCTTAGATGGCTATATACTGAGGGTAGTGTAAATGAAGAAGAATGGGAAAAATATTCAAGTAGTCCTGGAGCTATGTTAAAATATAGACAAGGATTTGAGAAACCAGACCCAGTACAACCTTTACCAATTAATAATGCTTTTTATACAGTAACTCAACAAGGAAAATCTGATATAGAATATATTAGTGGTATATCTTCTAGTATGCAAGGAGTAGGAGACCAAAGTCACGAAACTTATCGTGGTATGTTAGCAATGGATGAATATGGAACGAGAAGAGTTAGACAATGGGTTAATAATATTGTAGAACCTGCTTTAGAGCATATGGGAAGTATATTTAAAGACATTTCTCAATTTGTATATACAACACAAAAAGTTTTTAGAATAGTTCAACCAGAAGAAGGTCAAACAGAAGGTGAAATTAATGAAGTGACTATTAATATTCCAATGTATAATAGTTTTGGTGAGGTAGTAGAAAGATTTAATGATTACCCTTCAAGTCAATTTGATGTTAGAATTGTTGCAGGTTCAACACAACCTATAAATAGATGGGCATTATTAGATGAATATTTCAAATGGTATCAATCTGGATTAATAGACGATATTGCTATGATTGAACAAACCGATATAAGAAATAAAAAAGCATTATTACAAAGAAAAAGCTTATATTCTCAATTGCAAGGACAATTAGGAGAAATGGAAGAAATTATTAAAAATCAAACTGGAACTATTGAAACATTAGAAAGACAAGTGGTTCAATCTGGTATTAAAGATAAAATTAATGAAGGTGCTGCTGCGATAGATAAATCAGTAGTAGAATCACAAGCTCAACAAAAAGTATTGCAAGGAAGGATGAAAGATTCCGTAGAAATGCATAAAAAAGAATTAGCACTAGATAAAGAAAAGAATAGTGTTGATAATAAAGAAAAATAACTGTAAATTAGAAGGAGTGCAGTATGAATGATAACAAGGACAACTTAATGGTTGACGATACAGACAGACCATTAACCCCACAGGAAAATGATACTGTGGCTGAAGAATTTTTTTCTCAGCTTGACAAACAAGTTATGGGTGAAACACTAGAACAGCCAATTGATGAAGCTCAGGTATCACAGACAACTTCTCCACAAGAGAACCCTGTTGAAGAGCAACAGTCTACACTAGGTGTAGATAATTTAGAAAAGAGATATTCGGACTCTTCTCGTGAAGCTAAGCGACTTAATAATCGTTTAACAGAGTTAGAACCTTATATGCCTTTACTAAATGCAATGAAAGAAGACCCTAATTTAATTTCTCATGTGAAAAATTATTTTGAGGGTGGCGGCTCAGCTCCAACGAGCGTAAAAGAGCAGCTTGGCTTAGACGAAGATTTCGTATTTGATTATGATGATGCTTTGTCAGACCCTAACTCTTCATCTGCTAAATTGTTTAGTGCAACAGTAGATGGGGTGGTGCAAAGAAGATTGGGAGATTTTGCTAAAAAACAATCCATGCAATCACGTAGAGCATCTGAAGAAACAGCTTTTAAAAGTAAGCATGATGTTTCAGAAGCAGACTATAATGATTTAATGGATTATGCAAAATCACATAAGCTAACATTAGAAGATGTATATTATTTGAAAAATAGAGATAATAGAGACTCACAAGTCGCTAATAACACTAGAGATGAAGTAATACAACAAATGAAAAATGTTAGACAAATGCCACAAAGTGTTGCATCAGCTGGGAATACACAAAGGGAAGAAAAATCAGTAGACGATGCCGTTTTTGACAAGCTACTTGCTCAAGGTTCTGGGTTAGACAAGTTAATGTAAACAACCTAAAACCCCTAGGAGGGAAATAAAATGGCAGATAATCCATTCTTTTTGTCAAGCTCAACAGGTTTGACAGAATCAAGCGCAGCAATAGCTGCAAGTGGGAAGCTGACTGGTGATTTACGTAGACGATATGATTTTTCTGAAAGATTTTCGGAATTGGCTTTAGACCAAACCCCATTTTTCAGACTAGTGTCTATGTTATCAAAAAAACCAACAGACGACCCTGAATTTAAATTCACCGAAAAGAGACAATCATTTCTTAAGCGTTATGCTTATGTAGTTGGTTGGGCTCATGGTTCAGCTGGAGCAGCTGGAACCGCAGTTTGGAACGATGCACAAGTACGTGCAATCGACAACGACTCAGGTGTATTAGTAGTAGGCGATACAGTAAAATTACTTATGGCTGGAGACTACTTAAGTGCTGGTAACATTCAAAATGTTTCTGGACAATCAAACGGAAAAATTATGGTTGGAGCAGCTGGAACAGCTCCTGAATTTTTCCTTAAAAATCAAATCATCAAAGTACCTATGAGTTCAACAGCTAATGGTGGTGCAATGACTGACTATATGTTAGTTCGTATTACCTTAGACCCTGCTGCTGTTACAGGACACGACTTTAGTGCAAATAGCATTGGCGGTCCATCTGGCGGTACATATGTAAGAATAGAAGGTACAGTACTTAGATATGATGGTACTCATAAAGAGTTAGCATCATTCTCAGGTAATAAAGCTGACTATGAAGTATATGATGAAAGCATTGCTGAATCATTAGAAGCTAAACGTTCATACGTTGTTGGTAATTCTTTTGAAGAAGGTTCTGGCTTAATTGATAAACAATGGAAAGATAATCCATACTCAACTGGTTATGGTGCAACTCAGATTTTTAGAACTGAGTTCGGTATGACTAATACTGCAAGAGCAACAGCTCTAAAGTATGAACCAAATGAGTGGGCGAGAATCTGGAAAGACAAACTAATTGAACACAAATGGGATATTGAGCACGCTGGACTATTCAGTACTCAATATAAATCAGGTAGCGTTCAACATACTCAAGGTGCAATTGACTACGTATTAAACTATGGTAATTTATTTAGTTTAGATACAGGAACTAAGACAATCGATGATTTCTTAGATGATATGTCAAAATATCAAGACCCAAGATACAATCAAGACAAAGCAACAGTATTCTTATGTAGTACTGCTGTATATACTTGGTTGCATAAACTAGGTGGATTCTTTAGAAATAATCTAGCTATTGGGAATCAAGCAACTCAAAATGTAGCAGGTAATGAAAATGTCGGAGGACATGGACTATTTGGTGCAGACCTTGCAGTTACTGGTCGTAAAAAAGTAATGGGACTAGACGTAACAACTTTCTCAACAGTATATGGAGACATGAATGTGTCAAGATGTATTGCTTTAGATGGTTCACAAGTTAAAGTTCTTGCATTAAATTTAAATAATGTAGCTTACAGACCATTAGTTGGTAATGGAATTAATAGAGACACTTCTATCTATGTCGGAGTTCAAGGATTAGAGAACACTGGTAGAGATGAAAGAGTAGATATGATTCTAACTGAAGCTGGTTTCGAATATAAGATGCCAGAATCACACGCTATTTGGACATAATCTAAATAGATAATTTGCATTGGGTCTTTGTAGGTTCTTTACCTCCTTTCTCCCTACGGGGACCCATTTGCGAATATGGAGATATATATGAAATTATGGGAAAAAGTAAATAATATAACTGGAAACGCTTCCAAAGCTAGATTTCTAGTAGAACATCTAAATGCAGGTGCTAAGTTTATTGTATCTAGTTTGCCTGAAAAGTTTTTATGGTCTATTGCTTCTGAAGTGGAAATTTTAGGTTTTAACAGTAGTGATGAAAATTTAATAGGTGCAGGTTCTTCTTTAGCTTATGATAAAATATTAGCAGTATATCGTATGGATAATAGCAAAAAAAGAATAGCTCAAGAAATTCCAGATATAGCAATTCATTTAACTGATGAAGCAGATAGTATACAATTTCCTACAAAAATGTTTCCTAAATATTATAGACTGAGTGGTAAAATATATATTAAACCAGACCCTGATTATAATGACCATTCAGGTAGTAATGATTATAGAAAACCAGGGGATGCATCAGACACTACTGTTGCTGCGGGCGCAGGAGATAAAGGAGTTATTGTTTATTCAGCACCCCCTATAATTGACGAAAATACAGATTCTTGGGTATTAACGGAATTTGAAAATGTTGCGTTATTTTATGCGGCGTCATTAGATATGTTAAGATTATCAAATACTTTAGACGCTGAAAAGATTTTAGAAGGAGGAATTGCTTCTACTGATGCTACAAGTAAAACAAGTTTATCAGCAATACATTGGCTAGAAGATGAAGACTCAGAAATGGCACAAGCAGTATTGCAAGTTTCTCAAGGAGATTTAGCAGTTGCAAATCAAAGACTACAAACAGCTATTTCTTATTATCAAAGAGCTATTGCAGAATTACAATCAATTACAGGAGCTTTAGGAGCGCCTGAACAACAACAACAATCTCAAAGGAGAGAAAGATAGTGAAAGTTTTAGAAATAATGGAAAGAGTTAATTCTCGTGATACAAGTTTAGTAATTGCTTATATAAAAGATGCTATAAATTTATTAAATTCTCAAAATGAAATATTTACAAAAACTAAAAAAATTAATATTACTAAAAATACAAGAGATTATGATTTACCAGGTGATTTAGTTTCTATTAAAAGTGTAAGCGTATTAGATACTGAAGATGATAATAAATATAAAAAAATTAGAAGATTGGGAAGTGACCCAGTTGTTAGTGAGGACACAAATCCATGAGTTTTGAAACAAATAGAAATTATGTTTACAAATTAAAAAATAACAAATTAGAGTTATATAGAATTGTAAGAACTTCAGATAGATTACCAGATACTCAAGGAAGAGTTTCAGGTAGAAGTTCTGATGATGTGATTTATCCAGATGAAACAATTGCTAATGGGTTAAGAATTGAATATACTGCTCCAGTAGATATATTTGTAGATAAAGACCCTACTACGTTAGCTAGTGATTCAAGTGAAACTAGTTGGTCAAATCAATCATTAACTGCTCAAACAAGTCCAGATGAAAGTTCGCATTTAAATTTAAATAGAACATTATGTTTAGCGGTAACTTGTTTTGTTAAAGCTTCTTTAGCGGAAAGAACTGGAGATTTACAAGCAAAAGAATATTATATAAGAGAATTTCAGAAAAAAGTAGCAGATAATGAAAGTAATAAAAATAGAGTATTTATTGGACAAACAATAAAAACATACTCAGTTAAATAACAGGAGAATAAAATGGCAAAAGGACTTAATGATTACGCAGTACAAGAAAGTGTAGCTCCATATATCAAAGCAGTCGTTGCAACACAAAGCGACCAAGATGCATGTAGAGCAGTTCACATGAAAGGCACAGCAGCAAATGTTACCTTAACGGTAAATGGAGTTGATGTAGCATTTCATTTGTTAAAAGGACACACATATCCAATTTGTGCAACAAAAAGTAGTTCAACAGACGTGATACTTTTATATTAGGAGATACAGGTGATAGAGTTAGAACAATATCAAGATATACAAATAATTCAAAATACAGATTTTGAAAATACTATTACATTTGAAGCGCCGCATGATACGAGTAACTATGATTACAAAGTAGTTATAGCGCCTGACTATGCTTCTTCAGCAACATATACTTTAGGAGTAGGTAGTGGATTAACAAAAACTAATGCAACTACATTAACAATGAAATTAACTGATGCACAAACAGATGATTTTTTAGATAATTATGAAGGCGTTTGGGAATTGGTATCTAAAGCTAGTGATGGAACTTTAACAAGAGAATTACAAGGCGATGTTGTAGTTTCTCCTGGATTGGTACCTATTTGGTAATGGCTATTTCAGCAAAAGTTACAAGTCCAGTAGATGTAAAGGCAACTGTACAAAATAATAGTGCTACAAAAAGTGTAGGATTGCAAAATGTTAGTAAGGTTACAGATAGTTTTACTATAGACGCTAGTGAAATACCTATAAGTTTAGATAATAGTACTGCTAAGAATGTAAGAGATGCATTAAATGGAACAGCAACAGCTGATGCTACACAAACATTAACAAACAAAACAATTAATGCTGATAATAATACACTCAGCAACGTAGAAGTAGATAATTTGAAAGCGGGAGTACTAGATACAGACTTAAGTTCAGTAGTTGGTACTGATACAACATTGCCTAGCGCTAAGGCAGTAAAGAATTATGTGGATAATTTTAGCGGTGATGATACTATCGCTGAAATGGATGATACAAATATTACATCCCCAATTAATGGAGCTGTTTTACAATACGATAGCAGTTCTTCAAAATGGGTAGATGCTGATGGAATAGATGGGGGAGTATATTAATGTTAATAGGAGAGAACAATGGCAAATAAAATACAATTAAAAAGAAGTAACACTTCTTCTGCTGTTCCTACTGTTGCTTATGGAGAGTTAGGATTAAACGTTAATGACAAAAAGATGTATTACGGAAACGCTTCTGGTACTGCAACTGATATTTCCGAATTAATACTAATTGCAACTTCATCAGTAAAAGGTAGAGCTTCATTCAGCACAGATAATTTTGCTGTATCAAGCGGAGCAGTAACAATTAAAGATAGTGGAATTGCAAACGCTGAATTAGCGGGTAGTATTGCAGATAGTAAATTAAATCAAATTACCACAGCTGGAAAAGTAGCTTTATCAGCATTAGAAATAGATGGTGCAAGTGATATAGGTTCTGCTTTAGCAACTGGTGATTTAATTATAGTAGATGATGGTGCAGGTGGAACAAATAAAAAGTCTACCATTGATAGAGTAGCAACATTGTTTGCTGGTGCTGGTTTAGCAGCATCTAATGCAGTACTATCAGTAGGAGTAGATGATTCTACTATAGAAATTAATTCAGATGCACTAAGAGTAAAAGCTGATGGTATAACTTCAGCTCAAATAGCAGATGACGCAGTAGATACAGAACATCTTGCAGATGATGCTGTAGAAGCAGCGGCAATAGCTGATGGAGCAGTTACTACTGCTAGAATAGCAGCAAATGCAGTAGATGAAAGTAAATTAAAGCAAACTGATGGCGGTGAAGCGGTAACAACAGCAACTATTAGAGCTGGTGCCGTAACTACAACCGAGCTTGCAGCTGATGCAGTAACTGGTGCTAAGATTGCAGATGATGCAATAGATAGTGAACATTATGCGAATGGTTCTATTGATACAGCTCATATTGCAGATAATGCAATTGATGGAGATAAATTAGCTGATAGCATTACAGTTGCTTCAAATCTAACAGTATCTGGAAATTTAACAGTATCTGGAAGTACTACTACTTTAAGTGTAGCAACATTAGAAGTTGAAGACACTTTTATTGAATTAAATAAAGGTATTCAAGCTGGTGGAACTGAAGATACCGTAGATGTTGGTATTTATACTGCTTATGATGCAACAAGTGGTGGTACTGATTTATGGCAATGGACTGGATTAGGTAGAGATTCAAGTGAAGGTAAATGGGTATTATTCCAAGCATTAGATACTGAACCTTCAGCAACGCCTGGAGCAGTAAGTATGGGTTCTACAACAGCAAGAACTGCGAAATTACAAGCTAATATAGAAGGATTGTCAAACCTTACAAATACTATTGAAAATATGACCATCGATTGTGGTACATTTAGTTAAGGAGTTAAATGGCTAATAAGATTCAGATTAAAAGAGGTGGAGACCTCTCAAATGCTGGTACTCCAGCTGCAGGTGAGTTAGTTTACAAAACTGGAACCAATGAACTTTTTGTTGGTGATGGTTCTACTGCAGCTAGTAGTTTAACAGCAGTCGGAGGTAGTGCTACTAGTGTTACACTAGGCGGGCATACAATGAATGATGTTGACATTGGTTCAGAATTTAATGATGTTGACGACCACTTAATGACATCGGGTGCAATCAAAGAAAAGATTGAGAGTTATGGTTATTCAACCACTTCAGGAGATATTACAGGTGTAACTGCTGGAACAAATTTATCTGGTGGTGGCACGAGTGGTGCTGTTACTTTAAATGTAGATGATGCTTTCCTAATTAATAGTGGTAATGATACTACAAGTGGCACAATAACTGCTGCTGGATTTATATTACCAGCAAGTCACGCTACAGATAAAATTCAATTATATAATGGTGGTAATGAAAAGATTGGAACAGAAGCTAATACGATAGTATATACTGCAGATAGTCACGAATTTAGAGCAGCTAATGGAACTCAAATAGCAGAATTTAATAGTTCCCAAGATTTAATTGTTGAAGATAATATTTTTGTAAAAGATGGCAATAAGTTTGTAGCTGGAAATGATAGTGATTTTGAGATATATGCAAATTCTGATGGTGCTACTTATTTAAAAAATGTTACACAAGATGCAGACATAAGAATACAAGGAAATGATGGTGGCTCTATTATAACTGCTGTTAAATTTGATATGAGTGCAGCTGGTGCTGCTTACTTTAATCACGATATTGTTATGCCAGATAATGGAAAAGTAACTTTTGGAGCTGGTGGTGATTTGCAAATACTTCACTCATCAAGCGATAACCAAAACTATATAGATTTAGATAATGGTAATCTTTATTTTAGAGATGATGCAGATAATAATATCTTTACTGTTTATAGAGAGGGTGGTGGAGTTCAATTAA
>CEUA01056705.1_pt1 | contig 17986 bp, 18 predicted proteins | sample 361541 | NCBI WGS metagenome assembly CEUA01 (sample SAMEA2623079, study PRJEB7988) | marine metagenome | isolation source: saline water (ENVO:00002010), including
GTATAAAGAAGCGATGAAGTATTTACTTGAACTGGGTGTGTCGTGGACATTCGGGGGATGAGGACAACGAGAAAGCAGATTATTTGGCGATAGATTCGAATAAACCGAATAAATCGAATAAAAAGTGAAAGGGTTAAAGAAAAAAAGCATGGAGGAATAATAGTTCCTCATGCCACTATATTCTGGCATTAAGAATAGGGTGGCATTTATAGGAGAAATAGGGGTGGGTAAAAGTTATATGGCAAAGTGGTTGGAAAAGAATCACGGGTATAAGGTGTTTAGTTTTGCGAGGGGTTTGAAAGAAATAGCGGTAGAATATTACGAAATGAAGCACACCGCAAAGGATAGAAAATTGCTACAAACGCTGGGAGATGCTATGCGTTCTGTTGATAAAAATGTATTTGCTAGGAAGACGGTAAAACATATAGCGGAGTACGAAGCACAAGGGTATCCAAAGCGAGTAGTGGTAGATGATTTAAGATTTGACAATGAAAAAGAAGCGTTGACGAATATTCGAGGAAGTAAGTTTGTGATAATAAGGTTGAAGTCGAGGTTGGTGGAAGAAGGCTATAAGGACCATAAGGACCATAAGGACCATAAGGACGAGCATATTAGCGAAGAAGAGTCGAGAAAAATGCTTGTAGATTACGAGATAAACTCGGGTGATTTTGAGAGTTTGATGGATATAATAAAAATTGTTTGAAGTGTGTAAATGGAAAGTTCCGACGTGGAAAATAATAGGTCCGACGGGGAAAATAATAGGTCCGACGAGAAAAATCAACATAACCTATTGAAGCCCATAAGGTTCATTGTAATTATGGCGGTGTTGGGTGGATGTTTGGCATTTTATTTGAAAAAGTAGTCTCTATAAAAAACCCCTGGGGAGTGACCCCCGGAAAAGGTCTTAAAAAGAGAGTACTTATAAACTTTAACAAGTATGCCGGCAAGTAAAGTAACTAAGAAATCCCCCAAACGAAGTGTAGAAGACCAGTACCGTAGTTTTACTCCAAGAGAGCATGTGCTCAACCGTTCAGGAATGTACATTGGCGATACAGCTAATGTTCGTAAGTTGTCTTGGATCATGACGGAGAATAAGAAGATGGAGTTGAAAGATATAACGTATAATCCGGGTGTTTGCAAGTTGTTCGACGAGTTGATAACGAATGTTTTGGATGAAGCGAAGCGTGACAAAACGTTGACGGAGTGTAAGATAACTTTTACGGATGAATCTTTCGTGGTTGAAAACAATGGTAGGGGGATAGAAATAGTGAAGCATAGTGGCGGGGATTGTTATTTGCCGGAGTTTTTGTTTGGTAAGATGTTGACGAGTTCGAATTACGATGATACGGAAGAGCGAGAAGGTGCGGGCACGAATGGCATTGGAGCGAAAGCGGTGAATATATTTAGTACGGAGTTTGAAGTAAAGATAGTGAATGGCGGAAAAGAGTACACACAAGTTTGGCGGAACAATATGGCGGAGCGGGGAGAGCCAAAGATCAAGAGTACGCAATCATCTAAGGAGTACGTTCGAATTTCGGCGAAGCCAGATTGGGCAAAGTTTGATATGGAAAAGTTGTCGAGTAACAGAACGCTATCTGTGTTAGAGCAGAGAGCGTACGAAATATCGGCACTGTGTCCGGACAAGCAAGTTTCAGTTAGCATAAATGGTAAAAAGATACCGGTTAAGTCGTTTGAAGATTACGTGAATCTTTATCTTGGAAAGGACAAGAAGGAAGTGCCTCGGGTGTTTGGAGAAGTTTCTGATTGGCAGGTTTGTGTAGCAGCGAACCCGTATGACGATTTTGTCCAGATATCCACGGTGAACGGATGTCACACCCGGGATGGAGGAACGCACGTGGATATGTTGGTGAAGCCGATGTGTAAAAAGATAGGGGAGAATTTGGCGTCAAAGCATAAAGACCTGAATATTCCTGGGCGTTTGGTGGAAGCGCAGTTGATGGTATTTGTGAATGCTATTGTGCCGAATCCTAAGTTTAGTAGTCAAAGCAAAGACCAGTTGATAACGCCGTGGAGGGATTACAGAGGTAAGTGGCCTTTGGAGGATTTGTTTGTGAAGAAGGTTGAGAAGTTGGGAATACTGGAACCGTTATTGGCGATGGCTCGAGCTCGTGAGATGAAGGCGTTGAAGACCCCAAAAGCGAAGCGAGGGCGATTGACGGATATACCGAAGTTGAATGATGCGAACAAGGCGGGTCAAGGTGTAGAGAGTCAGAAGTGTACGTTGATATTGACGGAGGGAGATTCGGCGAAGTCGATGGCGATATCGGGGTTGGAGTCGAAGATGCGTGATTACTTTGGGGTATTTCCGTTGAAGGGAAAGTTGTTAAATACAAGGGAGGTCACGGCGAAGAAGTTGGGAGACAACGCAGAGATTCAGGCGATAGTTCGTATACTTGGTTTACAGTTTGGTAAAAAGTATACGGATGGTACTCGTACTCTTCGGTATGGTAAGATAATGGTGATGACGGATCAGGATGACGATGGTTTTCACATAAAAGGTTTGTTGATAAACTTTATTCATAGTTGTTGGCCGGAGTTGTTGGAAGTAAAAAATTTTGTAACGGCGATGTTGACTCCGATAGTGAAAGCGCGGAAAGGGCGTGAAGTTTTGGAGTTTTACAACACGAGTGATTATACGGCGTGGAAGGACAGCACGAGGGGAGGTGCGGGGTACAAGGTGAAGTATTACAAGGGATTGGGGACGAGTAGTTCATCTGAGGCGAAGGAGTATTTCAAGCAGATGAAGGTGTTGGATTATCAGATAAAAAATGTGGGGGATACTGATTCGTTGGTGAAAGCGTTTGGTCCGTCTAAAACGTATTCGGATGCGAGGAAGGAATGGATAAGAGATTCGTTGGCAAATCCATTGGAAATAGATTACAAACAGAGGCACTTTCCGATATCGAGGTTTATATCGGAAGAGTTGGTAATATTTGCTAATACCGCAGTTAGGCGAGCGATTCCTAGTTTGGTAGATGGGTTAAAGCCTTCCCAGAGGAAAGTATTGTTTGGATGTTTCAAGCGTAATCTGAAATCTGAAATAAAGGTGGCTCAACTTGCGGGGTATATAAGCGAGCATTCTGCGTATCATCACGGCGAAATGAGTCTGAACGAGACAATCGTAGGCATGGCACAAAATTTCGTTGGTGCGAAGAATATGAATTTATTGCATCCCTCGGGTCAGTTCGGTACCCGAATTAAAGGAGGAAAAGACGCAGCTTCTCCCAGGTATATATTCACGTACTTGTCAGAAAACTGCGGAAAGTTGTTCGACAGAGACGACGAGGTGAATCTGAACTATTTGGATGATGACGGTCAAAGCATTGAGCCAGAGTATTACGTTCCGGTTTTGCCCCTGGCTCTTGTGAATGGGTTTAGAGGTATAGCGACGGGGTTTAGCACGGAGTGTCCGGCATTTAACCCGGAAGAGTTGAAGGGGCAGTTGTTGGAATTGATAAAGCATGACGGGGATGTTGAGGCGGCTAAGTTGAAGAGTTTGAGACCGTGGTACAGGAATTTCAAGGGGGAGATATACGAAAAAAGTAAAAATAAGTGGATGACGATTGGTGCGTGGAAGAAGACGGGTGCGAATTCGGTTGAGATAACAGAATTGCCGATTGGTACGTGGACTGATGATTACGTTGAGTTTTTGAAGACGATGGAAACGGAAGGAAATATATTGCGATTTGACGATTACTCAAGTGAGAATGAGGTTAAGATTAACGTCTTGTTTGACAGAGGTGTGATGGATAAGTTTGAAGAAATGGAACAGGATAATGAGTTTGAGCAGTATATGAAGTTGACAAGTAATCTGAGTGCGACGAATATGCACGTGATAGATGCCGAAGGAGAGATAAGGCATATGAATGATCCACTGGAGATACTTGTGGAATTTTACAAGGTTAGGAGTCGGTATTATAAATTGAGATACGACCATTTGTTAAAGAAAACGAAGCATGAAATGAGTGTGGCAAAGTCGAAGATAAAGTTCATTAAGGTTGTATCTTCGGGAAATTTGAATATGACAAAAATGAAGAGGAGTGAAATTGTAGAATACTTGAGGGAAAATAAGTATTATGATTACGGTGAGTTTGCGTATTTGCTTGATATGCGGATGGTTAGTATGAGCGAAGAGAAGGTGGCTTTGTTGAACGAAGAGATTAATAAGAAAGCGGAGTTTGAAAAGGAAATGAGGAATAAAGTGCCTCATGATTTGTGGGTAGAAGATTTATCGTAAATGCGTAATAAAGTTGTATAAAATATCTAGCATGTAGTTAAGAATGTTTGAACCAAAAACATTGATGGATGAAGTTATAGAAGTTTCTTCTTCGGGAGAAATAGCGGTTCTATTTATTAGTGAAGAGTGTAAGTATTACAAGAAAAACTTGAAAAAAACGGATTGTGTTTTGGATTCGGAAGGTAACATTGAAAAATTGCCGCTGTATCACTACAGTAGACATTGGGGGAATCGTGTATTTAAACTTGATATAGACAAGTTGCCTTTATTTGAGGAATAAAGCGGGTTAAAGAAAATTTATAGATTATTAATAAACAAAAGACAATGTATAGCTTGATACAGTGTTTTTTATATATTACGTGTGTTCAATCATTTTCTTCTGTGAAAACTTTACGAAACGGTGGCGGAAATAACAACAGAATAATTAGGCAAACATTTTACGAAAATCCAAGCAACGATTTACAGATATTGACTGTAGGAGAAGCGTCATATATAACAAAGTCTTGGATAGATACGCTTTTAAATACTACTCCAAATACGTTTGGTTTTGGAGACTATGCAAATTACGCAAAATACAGGATGGATTCTTATTCTCATTTGTTTAACGATATAAATAAATTTGAAGGGTATTTACAGTATCACAGAAACGAAAACGATATTTATTTGGCGTGGAGACCTGTGCTAAAGAACGAGTGGACAAAAACGGAGACGTTGTGTGTTGTTGCTGTGAATATAGATTTGGAGATGAGGAAGTTTAATGTGAATAGTATAATAGAGTCTCCTTTGTGGAAATCTTCATTTGAAGTTGATTCTGCGAGGTTAAAAAGGGGTTTGGAGTATATAAATGAGAAGGTGAAGTATACGGAAATAAATTACGAACCTTTGCTAAAAAGTTCTGTGCGTTATTATTTGTCGTGGACCTTAGGTGGTTTGGAGCCTAGAGAGAAGGATTAGTTTTAATTATGATAACGGGGTTCCATTTTTTGTTGTTTCTGAGTTTGATATCCATAAAGCGATTTGAATCGGGGAAAATTATGATTCCGGTGTGTTCTTGGTCATGTTTTACGTATTGTTGAATAATATTATCTAATAGAATCATTTGCTCTTTATAAGCAGTAATTAAACCTAATTCTCTGAGTTTAGATTTAATTACGATACATTTTTGTATTTTTTCTTCTGTTGACCACAATTTAATTTTTCGATTTGGCATAAGTTTAGTAAAGTCATAATATTTTATTATTTAATAAATAAACATCATGCTGATACGACTATTAGCATCCCTTATAACACAAATAGGACGCTTTATAAGTGAACCAGCTAAATGTTCCAACGAAGAAATACACTTTACATCAGGAGCCATAGGAGTATTTTACCAAATGGGTATTGCCAAATATTTAAAAGAGCGCTATCAGACGGAATGTTATACGTATTCCGGTGTGAGTGCTGGTAGTTGGTGTGGTATGATGTTAGCTTCTGATATAAGTACGGAGGAGTTGGATAATGTGATATATGGTATATGTGGAAAGTTGGGGGAGGGTAATTTTTGGTTGGATGGTCCTTATGTGGCTAAAAAGATGATATTGAATACAGATTTTAATGTAGATTATTCGAGGATAAAGATAGGGATAACGCAATTTAATCCTTTTCCAGAGAAAAAGTACGTCGACAATTTTAGGAACAAAAGCGACGTTATAGAAGCATGTATAGCTTCAAGTCACATTCCTCTGCTATCAGGACAGATAGCGACGACATACAACAATTCCTATAGTATAGATGGTGGGATAATGCTATTAGGAGGTGATTTGGTTAAGACGGGTGCTTTATTTTGTTTTCCTCCGGATATATGGGGAAAGGAGTATAACAGGGAAACGTTTTACGATTTCAGCGAAGAAAGTGCCATAGAAATGTACAAGGAAGGGTATAAGGATACGAAGAAAAATAGGCATTGTTTGGATCAGTTTATAGCAAGACGAAAAAGCGGTTGGATTAGAGATTCTGCGATTATTTGAATTTAAGTCCCATAGCTAAAGCGGTGCCCACGCCAAGGAGACCGACGCTGCTTTTTAGTATGTTGCTGGTGTTTAGAGTGGAATTATTGATAGTGGTATTGTCTCTGATGCCGCTAACGGTGTTAATATTTTTAACGTCGTTATTTTTTTTTTTCTTGTTCTTTTTGTCTGTTCGGGAGCGGACCCACGGAGTTTCGAAATTTTCTTCCATATGGTCGTGAACTTTGTCAAATTTTTGGTTTGGGTTATCTTTAACGTCTTTGGTGCTGGGTATATTTTTCCAATCGGCGTGAGTCCCCACTATTACTGATGTAATATCTAATTCCAAAATCCAGCTATCTTTTAAGGAAAATGGATTGCCGCTAAGGTCTTCCAGGGATAATGTTAATTCTTGGATAGAATCTTTAGGTTTGGAGAAAAATCTGGTGGAGTGGCTTAAAGCTAACGGAACGTTAGCATTGATTAAAGCTAAAGGAGTATCGTATTCAGTTCCCATTTTCCCCTCTAAACGTTTTTCTAGCAGAGGACATCTTACTTTACACCAGTAATTTGGACTAGTACCGGTAGTTAGTATTATTCCTTGAACGGCTTCAATAGCTATTACGTTTTTAACGGGTTCCTTAAACTTGAATGTTTCTTCTGTTTGCGTTGAGTGTAGTATAATGCTGTGATGGTTTAGGTGTCCTTTTGTGTAAAGAACCTTATTGCTGAAGGTTGTCATTCTTTACAAAAGACCAACAAATTAGTTTAACTGTTGAAACGCTTTTTTATTTGGGGATAAAATTTAAAAATTAAATCTTTGTTTTTAATAAAACTATATACAATGGGAGGAGGACTTTTACAAATAGCAGCTTATGGTGCTCAAGATGTTTACCTTACAGGTGACCCCCAAATAACATTCTTTAAAGTAGTTTACAGGCGGCATACTAATTTTTCTATGGAATCTATAGAGCAGCAATTTTCAGGCTCCGTTGGTTTTGGAAAAAGCGACTTGTCCTGTACTATATCTAGAAATGGCGATCTTATCAACTCTATGTTTTTACAGGTAACTTTACCTCAGCTCCCCGTTGGAGCTAAGTGGATAGATTACGTGGGTCACAGATTAATAAGCAGCGTCCGCATCAATCTCGGCGGAGATACCATAGACGAGCACAATGGGCGTTGGCTTCATGTTTGGGACCAATTGACACACACAAGACACGACAAGGATTCTTACGAAGAAATGGTGGGGCATGTTGATGCTGGGATTGGTGGTTGGAATTCTAAATATGTCACCGGTCAGCAGACTTTGTACATACCGCTTCAATTTTGGTTTAACAGAAATCCGGGTCTTTCTCTTCCTTTGATAGCGTTACAATACCACGAAGTTAAGGTAGTGTTTAACTTTGAAAAAATAGAGAAGTTGATAGAGTGGCCTAATACGGGGAAACACGTTGATGTAATTGTTCCTCCTGATAATTTTGGAGGAATGACTATAGCAACAGGAGGAACCTGGAATTCTGCTGCCGATGCGGAAAATAACTCTGGAACTTTCCATGTTACAGGTGGTTCAGGTGATGTTATTGATAATGCTCACACTTTTGGTAACGAGAATAGTCCCAATTTCGAAGCAAATTTGTATGTGGATTACATTTATCTTGACACCGAAGAAAGGAAACGTTTTGCTCAGATGTCTCACGAATACCTCATAGACCAGTTACAAATACAAGGAAAAGAGACTTTTTCGACTCTTAAGCATAGAATGAGGTTGAATTTTAACCATCCCGTCAAAGAATTGGTGTGGGTATTAGAGCCTACAGAATCTACGCAGGAAAATGGAACAGTGGGAAAGCTAAACACCAGAGATTTTGCTCTTTATGACGGAATTTCGGGACTTACTCGTTTAACTGGGTGGACTGAAGCTGCTGGTTTTTTCACGTCTGGTACAACGTTTGGAACTGGAGCACAGCTAACAGTTGTAAACACTGATGGCGTTTTGAAAAAACTTGAGATTACCGAAGCAGGACGGGATTACCAGAAAGGAGATGTGCTAAGTGTTCCAACAAATATATCTGACGGTACTAATATTACACTATCGGCTCTTCACATTGAAAGACCTCCTTGTTACAGCGGTTATGTTTCGGGAAGCTCTAATATTTCGGGGGTAGTAACTGATTTTGGAATATTTGGGGAAGGAGATTTATCGGAGAAGTACGATTGGATGAAAGATGCTAAGTTACAAATAAACGGACATGACCGTTTTTCTACACGTCCTGCCTCGTATTTTAGAAGAGTACAGCCGTACCAATTTCATTCGGGAGCTCCAGAAGTTCCGGTGTATTGCTATTCTTTTGCTCTTCGACCCGAGGAGTTCCAGCCATCGGGAACATGTAATTTTTCCCGCATCGACAACGCTTATTTAGAAATCAATCTTAACACTTATCTTACTCCCCACGTTTACGGTAGCCAAGGTAGCACCGCTAAGATACCTTATTACATAACACAAGGAACTTACACCGACGGTAAATACTCATCACCGACGTTCAACAGCGATTGCGAGATAAACATCTACGCTTATGCCGTAAGTTACAACGTGTTGAAGATAGTTAGCGGGAGAGGTGGGTTGGCTTATAGTAACTAAGAAAACAAGTAACTAATTAGAAACGTGAATCAAAAAAAATCAAACGTTTAAGAATAGTAAAAGTTTGATTTTTTGATGAAAGTCTAAAAAATACCGGTGGGGTTTAGTTTTAAAGAACTGGCGCATGTATTTACAATAAAGACAATGGCAAATTTTGATATAGAAGAAGTAGCAAAAAGCATCGAACAGCTTCCGCCGATAAAAGGGTATAGCGAAGTTGACATGATGCGTAAAGATATAGCACGAGACCTAGCCGTAGGAAAAAAGAAACAAGCGGAATTGGAGCCTCTTTTTCTGAAAGCGGAGCGTTCCCGACAAAGAGAGGAAAAAAAAGCGGCGAAAGAGTTCAAGCACCAAGACGTTCGTAAATTTCACAACAGCATAAAAAGCGGTTTGTATAAAAGAGCGTGGGAATTTGCGGACCTCGGAAACAACACGAGAGACCCGAGGACCCGGAAATGGAAATACAAGAACACCTTGTTGGAATTGGCTTGCGGAAGAGGCGGAGATATACACAAGTGGAAGCATACGGGATATAGGTATGTGGCAGCGGTAGATAAAGATTCTGAAGCGGTGGATGAGGCGAAGCAGAGAGTTAAGAACGTAAATTTGAGAGACGTGCGTATTGATTTTGGATTTATGGATTTGGAGCGTGCATCGGAGAATAAAAACATGACCGAAATATTGTTGAATACTTTTCCTAGATCTCCGTGGTATTACGACACGGTATCTATACAGTTTGCGATACAGTATTTGTGTAAAGATGATAAAACGTTGATTGGTTTCTTGGAGACGGTGTCAAACATTCTTCGTCCGGGGGGTACGTTTGTGGGAACGTTTCCGGATGGTTCGAATATAGTGGAATTGTTGGGGGGTAGTGGTGAGTTTGACAATGGGTTTTTGAAGATAGCGGAGAATTCGGATGGTTCTCCGGGGATAAGTTTCTTTGCTGATTTTGGTCGAGGGGATAGTTACTTTGATTCGCGGGGCACTTCGAAAGAGTACCCGGTTTTTTGGGGAAAGTTATCGTCGATTGCTTGTTCGTTGGGTTTTGTTCTTTTGGAGCACAAAGGTTTTCTGGAATACAAAACGGAAGACCACGTATTGTTGCCCGAAGAAGCGGAATTTAGCGGAGTGTTTAAAAGTTTCATATTCAAAAAACACCAAAACACGCAATACTTCCCAAGCGGACATCCCCGCATCAACTGGGATTCGTTAAAAATAGACAAAGTCGGAAAGTACAGCATATCACGACCCCACGACTCTGTTAAAATACACAGCGTCATCATGTCAGAATACCTAAAACTATCAAAAGGAAAAAGACCGTCATCTATTTGCGACGGTACGGCGTGTGTAGGAGGAGATACTATCGGTTTGTCCAGAATGGCGGAACAGGTCTATGCTTGGGAAATAGAGCATACACGGTGCGATATGTTGAAAAATAATTTGGAAGTGTACAATATTAATAATGTTACAGTGTACAACGAAAGTTTTATGAATAGCACGGGAGCTTGTGATATATTGTACATAGATCCTCCGTGGGGAGGACCGGGATACGATAGTGAGGAGGGTAAGGTGGAATTGTACTTGGGTGGCGTAAACGTTAAGGATGTTATAGAAAGTGTTAAGGAAAGGTTTAAGATGATTGTTGTGAAAGTGCCTTACAATTACAATTTTCCGCGGGAGGTAACAATTTACAATATAAGTCGTAAAATAAGCATTTGGGTCATTCGTTCATAATAGAGCTAAATAAATGCTTCTAATAAATAATAAATAATAAATAACAAATGAACAGAAGAAAACCTAATAATGCTGTAAGTGTTTCGAGCGTTGCTTCCACGCACTCTGTTTCGGCGCCTGCTCCTCCTTCTGCGGGAGGAGAAGAAGTACGCAAGCTGAAAAAACGCATAGAGCAGATGGAGAAAACTGTGGAGTTGTTGATGTCAAAAAACGAGGAATTGGAGACGAAGGTCTCTAAATTGAAGTTGGAAGATTTATCCAATGTGGACGTAGAAGGTCGATTAGAAGACGGTGCCTTTTTGGGTTGGGCGGAGGAGGAAAATGTGTGGGTTCCTTTTCCGGAGGTTGGCGGGTAGAATTTATTCTAACGTATAGTTAATAAACATGTCAAACTCTTTAATCGAGGAAGATGTAGAAGTGCCTATACCAGGAATGAAAAGCTTTATAATCAGTTCTTCGGTGGCAAGTATGATATTGTCATCGATACTCCTTTTATTGGGGTGGGACATTTTTAGCCTTTTATCGAAATGGCTTTGGAGAGCCATAATTATAGGGTTAATGTATTTGGTTTTAATATTAGCTGTTGCTATAAGAGAGTTGTATGTTAAAATAGAGTTGATGAAGATACAGTTTGGAGATCTTTCGTCGGTGGGAGACTTGGCGGGAATTCAGAGTTTTTTGAAAGCTTTGTAAAGTATGATTATAAAAGGTTTTTGCGGTTGGAATAGTGAAACCATTTTAAATCGTATATTTAAGTAAATGTGGAGAAGGTTATTTTTTTTGTTAAATTCCGTTTGGTCGTTAAAAAATTTGCCAAAAATAGGCTCTTACGTTGAATTAAGTCGTCCCCAGAACATACCGGCTTCAATGGTGTTCTACGCGGGCGGGCTGCTGGCAGCCTCTGAAGGAGCTAATACTGAATATTTTTGGGAAAATCATGATTGCGTAGCATCGATGTTTATAATATCTGGTATAAGTGTGTATTCTACGGTAATAAATGGGTATTTTGATGCTAAAGCGGGCAATGACGATTCGGTTAAAAATCCGATAGTTCGGGGAGACGTGTCGTTTAGAGAAGTTCGAGATTTTTCTATTAAGCTATTAATTTCGTTAATAATTGGCTTATTTTGTTCGGTAGAAAGTCATGAACTCCAAAGTATCTATATATTTGGAATAATATTTACAAGCATCTACACACAATTTCTGAAACCAATACCTTTTATTAAAACTCTATCCGTGGCACTTTTGGCGTGTTTAGCTCCTGTCTGCGGAGGCATTACGTATTTGGACGGAATAACAAACGTGGAAAACTCTTTACCGTTAGTTGGGCTTGTGGGAGCCTCTTTTTTTGGAATATTTCACAGAGAAATATTAATGGACGTCACTGATATAGAATTGGATAGGCAAAGCGGTATAAATACCATTCCTGTATTGTGGGGGATTGATAAGGCTTTGTTGTTGTCTTTGTGTTCTCTGTTATTGATGACTGGGTATTGTGTGATGTTTAGTAATTTACGGTGGTGTGGACAAGTGGGTTCTTTTATCATGTTGACTAACGCTTTTGGTGTGTATAAAAAGTCTTTGAAAGGCGGCTGTGTTAAAGAGTCTTGCGAAGAAGCGATAGCTAGCAGTACGTTGACGTTTGTGATGGTTGTTTTAAGTTTTTGCGTTTGGTAAAAAAAAATATGTGGATAAGTTAAATGGATACGGCGTATATAATTGAAACGTTAACGAAAATGAAAGATAGTTTTTTATCAAAAGACAGACAGAAGTTTTTGTACGAAAACATTATGATAATAATATCGGTAGTGTCTGTGTTGGTGGCTTACAAAACTTACGTTACAGAAAAAATAGCTTTTAGATATGGGTATAAATTTGTGGGGTTGATAGCTACTAATGTAGTTAATTATACGTTTAATTCTATAGTTAATAAGGCACTGAGTTCGGAAGATAATAAAGCGAAAGTAAAGCAGTTAATGTCTCCAATTTTTTTGGTTTTGATAATATTTTTTAGTATACCTGATAAGCTGTTGAATAACAAGGGCATGGGGTACGACATGAAAAAGTGTGGGGAAATAGTAAATTGGGGGAAACGAGATGAATTATTGAGTTCCACGACGCATATAACGTTTTTAGATTACGTAATATTATTAATAGGAGGAATATTAACGGATTTTTCTAACATAAAAGATGACAGAATACCGGAGGGGGTGTGGGAAACTGTATATGTAATAACAGTTGGTTCTTTGACGTATTTAATGTATCAAAAGCTCAAGAATGATGTACACAAAAGCGAAGCTAGTATTATACATAAAATGATGAGTCAGCCTAAACTTTATGGTTTATTAGTTAATGTGTCTCAATTAATAAGAATAATAATAAATGAAAAGTTTATTAATGGTTATTTTTACGACGAAGAGACAAAGAAATACAAGAATCTTAATATGTACTATGCTTTATTAATAGTAATATCTGTGTTATTTGTAGCAGTGTACGCATCTAACGTACGTTCTGATAAAACGATTCTTTCGGCTTTTTGTAAGAAAAAGGTTTGTAAGAATTTACCTTTGAAGATAGATGCCGCAAATCAAGAATTGAACAAGCTAACAAGCAGAATAGCAACAACAAAAACGCCCAAATCTGACAAGAGAGATATAAGCAGCTACGACAAGATTTTAAAGTATTACAACACAGAATGTAAAACCAACGCAATTTAAAATGGATTTTTTAAAATTTTTTTTTTTGTGTTTCTAAGTTTTGTTTATTCATCATCAGACGACGAAGACTCTTCGTCGCTGGATTCTTCGTCGTCGCTAGAATCCTCGTCGTCTGAGCTTTCGTCTTCGTCGATGGCGGCAGGAGAGCAAAGGTCGACGGCTCTAGCTTGAGTTCTCCAAGGTTTATCGTTGAGAGCTTTTAGGTTGTCTGCGTTGTTTACGGCGTCGGCAGCTTTAATTTTGTCTTTGTGGAGTTTGCTGATGGCGAAGTCGGGGGTGTCTTTACATACGATGTTGTAAATTTCTACATTTTTGTTTTGACCGATACGGTGTATCCGTTTGTAAGCTTGAAGATGGTCCATGGGATTCCAAGATTGTTGAATGAATACGGCGGCGGTTGGTCCGGGTACGAGGTTGAGACCAACACCTCCGGCGATCATTTGAATGAACAGTATTTGTTTTTTAGAGCTTGGAGCAAGGAAGTGTTTTACGATGTCACTTCGTTGCTTTTGGTTGAGAGCCCCGGAATACAGGGAGCAAGTGGTGGAAGGTGAATCTTGTTGAATTCTTTGAATTGCGATTTTCATAACGCTGTTTGTGTGAAGACCGAACACGATAATTTTATCGTGGTTTTTTTTTGTTTGTAGAAAGTGGATGAGACGGGAAAAATTTTGAAGCATGGGCGAAGGGGAGGCGGCTATTTTGCGAAGAACGGAATCGGTGAGACCTTTTGCGGTGTGTTTTTCAAGTTTTGGGTGAACGACCATCTGTCGCATTTTTGTTATTGCGTTTAGGAGTTCGAGCATCGTTTCTTTGTCGGCGCCTTCTTTCATGGAAGCTTTTGCTTGTCGGGCGATGTTAAGGTGGTGGTTGTAGATGCGAGCATGTTTTTTATTGAGTTGAAGTTCGAAGAAGAACGTTCTGCGTAATATTTTGGGTAGTTTAAGAATGTCTTCGGTTTTTCGGTGGGAGTTGTTTTGGAAAATGGTTGGAGGTATTTGTGCTATAACGTACTTGCCGATTTTCCATTTCTTAGGGTTGGCTGTGTCTTTAACATCTTGGTCAGAGAAAGAGTCGTATCCTTTGCCACGAATGTCAACCGCAATGCTGTATAATTGTGCCGCCACGTCTTCGGGTCTATTGCACACGGGCGTTGCGGTGTTGATTATGGCAAACTTACAGTTTTTGGAAATTTCGTGGTGTGCTTGTAAGCACACTTTGCGTTCTCCGTAGTTTCTGAGATAGTGGCTCTCGTCGATTACAAAGAGGAAAGGGTAGTCGTGCTTGCTTTTAAACAAGAGTGATTTTTTTGACGGGAATCTTTCGACAAAGGAGCCTTTTTCGCGGGTGCGTCCTGCGGCGTCGGTGAATACGACGGACTTCTCTTCCCATTTCCAGCAGTTGACAAAGGCTCTTGCGACTATGTTTCGGGTGATGAGGATGACGTCGTAGTTTTGTTCTTCGGCGAGTTTGGTCGTTTTGTCAACGACGAGAAGGGAGACGTTTTCCGGAAGCCACACGCGAATGTGTTCCTCCCATACGTCTTTGAGGGTACAAGCGGGGCAGCTCACGACAAGGCGGAGATTTTTGTGTTTCTTTCTCAAGTTTGTCCAAGTGGCTATAAGTGTAGCCGTTTTTCCAAGACCTGCGTCGTGTACAAGAGAGAACCAGTGTTGTTTTTTGAGCGTGTTGAGAGCAAACTCGACGCAATCGGATTGGTGTTGGTAAAGTTGGAGTGGTGCTTTAGAAAGGGGGTGTTGTTTGTTGAGCTTAATGCGTTTATCCATAATTTGGGATCTTATTTGAAAGGTGGTTTACGGGACGTATTAGGGCGTATCGCACAAGTCTTTTTGCGTTTAAAAAAAGACCACCAGAAAACACCGTAGAAAATGCGTGATAAACTGTGTAAAAAAACACATCTGAAAAATGACTTTTTTCCAAGCAAGCAAAATCGAAACCTCTGCAGACGGTATTCGCGTTTCGTCGCTACCAAGACCAAAGAACCCCGAAGTAAAAATAACCGCCGAGTTTGCTCCAAACGCCAACCCGGATATTAAGACGTCAAGACGGGAGGATTCCACCCAGAAGAAAAGAGCCCGGACACTATCGCAGCACAAAGAACTTTTGGTAAGGGAGCTGGAAGAATCCTGCACTCGCATATCGAGTTTGGAACAAGAGCTGGAAGAAAACGAGTTTACGGCTGTCGAAAAGGAGATGAAGCTGAGGAACATACTTGAGCAGCAAGAACGTGGAATTCAGTTGAGGCAGATGCATTTGGATACAGCCTTGGACGAAAAGCAGGAGTTGGAAACAAAGCTATCGGAGACGGAAAAGCGAGTAGCAAGCGTCCGTAACAAGGCTTTGGTTCGAAAGTTTCAGTCGAGGTTTTGGATGACGTTGTTTATTATAAGCCTCGTTGAGAATTTGTACGAAGGAGCGGTGTATTGGGGGGTGTCGAATATTGTGATGCCGATAACTACGGATTTGGTATTTTCGAGTGGAAAGCATGCTATTGGTTTGCGAATGGTATTGACTCTGGCGTGCGTGTATTACTTTCGATTGTACAAACAAATCTTCAGGATTCCGGTATTAATTTAAAAAGAAAAAGAGACAAAGCAGGTGCCTTTTAAGGTACGTAAATGAAAAACCACGAAGAAATGAGTAAAGCAAAAGATGTACTAAAAATATGCGAAATGGATTTAACCGACGAAATAAAGATACTGGCTCTTAAAGCTATAAATTCACCTTTAGACAAGAGTTCTAACAGTTGGACCTGTTCCGATTTGTTTTGTAAAGCTAAAAATAATCACAACGACAAGGCTTGTAAAATATGTAAAAGGTCTCGAAAAACACAAAAGTTGGAAAGGTGGGGATTTCATAAAAAACAAGACGTTATATTTCCTATAAGGAATCCTTCTTACAAACCTCCTATACCTACACCACCACTTCCCCCAAAAGATTGGTTGGAAGAGAAGAAAATTCCGGATATAGTTATGTTAAAGAAGGAGGAGTTGGCAAAAGCAAAAATTGCTATGGAAAAAGTAATAAAACAGTGTTTGGACATTGAAGAATAAAATTATAATAAAACAAAAGCAAGACACACATTTTATCTTGCGTTAAGTTCGTATGTTTGTATTAAAATATAAACGGAGCATTTAGTAAATGTTTGACAGTTATTTATTTTCGTTTATAAAAGACGAACATGACAAGACTACATTTAATAGGGAATTGGAAAAAACCTTATTTTCTATAGGGTATGATTATTGCTGTAAAGATTTAGATTTTAATAAACAGATGAAAACAACGCAAGTGAAAGATTTTCATAAATATTATAAATACGATCAGCAAGAAAAAACTATAACAATACTCAGGTTTAAAAATCTGGCAAATAATGACATAACATTGAATGTTTGGAAAGCTTCTAATGACTATATTGATTACGATTGTATGGAACAAAAAAAAGAAAACTCTAATTTCAATCCTTATTTAAGAAAAAAAACACAAGAAGAATATTCAGAATACTATATAATTTTGGGAGAAGGGTTTTATGATTTTTTTAATTTTGTAACTGAACTTGATATACTAAAGAAATTTAATCGAGAATCCAACACGTTAGAATATTTTATTAATATTGAGTTTGTTTCTCTTGATGTATCAAATATTAACAGAACAGGTATACAACAAAACGAGTTAAAAATAAACAACAAAAAGACGTACAATTTTCTAGATTTTAAACCGGAAATTATTAAAACTCATTTTAAAAATATTCAAGAAGAAGAAAATTCTTTAATTATACATCATTATAATAATGTAAATATAATTACAATAGAAAATATTTTAAATCAACATATTGCTAACAACCTGACAACCATATTTAAAGATGAAAAATTAGCCAAATTTATTAGAAAAGAAAGATGGGGTAGAGGACAAAATGTAACATGCGACTTTATAGATATAAAGCAGATAACTAAAATATTACAAGAAATATACATAGAATTCATTAAAAAAGACATAAAAGACGACAACCAAAAAAAAACTATAAAAATGATTTTAAAATATATTGAAGATTTTAAAAAAATAGACCAATTACTTGCAGAAAAATTTAAAATTGTGGGGAAAATATACAGAGACATAACAGGAAAACATATAACTCTGTTAGGAGATTGTGGTTACAATTTAAGAAAACATATTGGACCAACCCGAAGACATAGTGACGGAATTATCCCCGACAATAAAAGAGTAAAAAACGGAAATAACCCCTCAGAAAATATTTATATTAGTCATTCAAGGTGTTTAACAGCTATTATATGTTTAAATTCTAATTATAAAGGTAACGTTTTTATGTTTCCAGATTTTAAGATACGATTAAAAATGAAAGCGGGGGAGGTAATATTATTTCCCCCATTTTGGAGTCATGACCATTGTGTAACTAGTTTGGAGGATAATACTATTAGATATTCTTGTAATACATGGCTTATAGAAGAAGTTGTTAAAACAAGAAAACCCACAGACAAACCCGCAGACAAACCGGAAGACAAACCGGAAGATAAGCCCGCAGATAATAAGCCCGCAGACAAGCCCGCAGACAAGCCCGCAGACAAACCGGAAGACAAACCGGAAGATAAGCCCGCAGACAAACCGG
>CEUA01010318.1_pt1 | contig 17962 bp, 14 predicted proteins | sample 361541 | NCBI WGS metagenome assembly CEUA01 (sample SAMEA2623079, study PRJEB7988) | marine metagenome | isolation source: saline water (ENVO:00002010), including
AACGAAAATATGTTTCTATTGAAGATAGATAAGAGAAATTAATTTTTTAAAATAAGGGAGTCATCTGGCTCCCTTTTTTTATTTTTGAGCTATGGGTTATAATTCTTTACAACAATGTGTTTCTGATTTAGATAATAAAGGAGAACTTAAAATAGTTTCTGAGGAATCAAATCCTGATTTGGAAATGGCATCGATTCATTTGGATGAATGTGCTATAAATGGTAAAGCTATATTATTTGAGAATGTAAAAGGCAGTCAGTATAAAGCAGTATCTAATTTGTTCGGATCATTAGATAGGAGTAAGTTTATATTTCGTGATAGTTTACAGATTGTTAAAAATTTAATAGAGATTAAAACGAATCCGATTTTGGCATTTAAAAATCCTGTAAAAACACTTTTTACAGTTTTAAATGGAATATTTGCCATTCCAAGAAAGGTAAGATTTAAAGGTTTTAAGGAAATACTGATTAATGATTTACCTCAGATAAAATGCTGGAAAAAAGATGGTGGTGCTTTTATTACATTACCACAGGTTTATACAGAAGATGTAGAAAATCCAGGTATTATGAATTCTAATTTAGGAATGTATAGAATTCAGCTCTCTGGAAATGATTATAACCCAAACAAAGAAATTGGAATGCATTATCAAATCCATAGAGGTATTGGGGTGCATCAGAAAAAGGCAAATCAAAAAGCAATTCCTTTAAAAGTCTCTATTTTTATAGGAGGTCCCCCTGCGCATAGTTTTGCAGCAGTTATGCCACTTCCAGAAGGAATGTCTGAGCTTGCTTTTGCTGGTGTTTTAGGAAAAAGAAGGTTTCGTTATGCTAAGAAGGATGGTTATACCATTTCAGCAGATGCTGATTTTGTAATTTGTGGAGAGCTGCACTCAAATGATTTAAAGGCTGAAGGTCCTTTTGGGGATCATTTAGGATATTATAGTTTAAAACATGATTTCCCTGTATTAAGAGTTCATAAAGTTTATGCTAAGAAGGATGGTATTTGGCCATTTACAGTTGTTGGGCGTCCTCCTCAGGAAGATTCTCAATTTGGAGCACTAATACATGAGATTACAGGTAAAGCAATTGAAAAAGAAATACCAGGGCTTAAAGCTGTAAATGCTGTAGATGCGGCAGGTGTCCATCCGTTACTTTTAGCTATTGGATCTGAAAGATATACTCCTTATAATCCTACTAGAAAACCACAAGAAATATTAACTATTGCAAATCATATATTAGGAACAGGACAGATGAGTTTAGCAAAATATTTATTTATTTGTGATGAAGAGGGTAACCCAAATGTAAATGATGAGAGGGCTTATTTCGATCATTTTTTGGCAAGGGTAGATTGGCGAAGAGATTTGCATTTTCAGACTAAAACAACTATTGATACTTTAGATTATAGTAGTGAGGGACTTAATGAAGGATCTAAAGTTGTGTTAGCTGCAGCAGGAGAAGTAAAAAGAAAATTAATCGGAATTTTGCCAGATTTAGAATTGCCTTCAGATTTTTCTAATCCTAAGTTAGTTAGTAATGGAAACTTAGTTTTGGAAGGAAAAGGAGAAATGGAGGAGATTATCTCTTGTTTAGAAAAACAAAACATTCAAGGAATAGCACTTATTACATTGGTTGATAATACTAATTTCGTAAGTGAGAATTTTTCTAATTGGTTATGGGTTACCTTTACTCGATCAAATCCTGCTCATGATATTTACGGATTAGATTCAGAAAACAAAAATAAACATTTCTCGTGCTCTATTCCTATAATTGACGCCAGAATTAAGCCTCATCATGCTCCTGTTTTAGAGAGGTGAATGCCAGTTTATTACTTTTTTAATTGACTTGGCGCATAATATTTGGATATAACCTGGAATACTAATGGTTTTTCTTTTTAAAATTCCTCCATTTCTTTTTCTTCTTTTCTTTATGAAGTATTTGATATTTTGGTGCTGCCTCAAACTTTTTGGGTAAGTTCAATTTCGGCACTTCTTTTTCAATTAATTTTTCAATATCCATAAAATTTCGAATTTGCTTAGGATTTATAAAAGTTATGGCTTCTCCTGTTCTATCTGCTCTTGCAGTTCTTCCAATTCTATGTACATAATCTTCTGCATCATGAGGCACTTCATAATTTATCACAAGTTCAATTCCTTTTATATCAATTCCTCTAGATAAAATATCGGTAGCCACTAATATTCGGATTTCTTTACTTTTAAAATTTCTAATAGTTTCCTCTCTTTGTTCTTGTTCTAATCCTGAGTGCATTTCGGAGGCTCTCATGCCAGATTTATTAAGTGTTTTTTTGATCTCTCGAACACTCTTTATACTTGATGCGAATATCAATACATGACTTAAATCTTCTCCTTTTTCTTTTAATATTTCTCTTACCAAATTCACTTTTTGACTGTCATAGCACATATATGCAGCCTGGGTAATTCCAGCTGCGGGTTTAGAGATTGCTAAACTAATACTTGCAGGATTTTTTAATAACTTGTTTGCTAGCTCTCTAATTTTTGTTGGCATAGTTGCTGAGAATAAAAGTGTTTGTCTTTTTGTGGGCAACTGTTTAGCTATGGTCATGATATCATCATAAAACCCCATATCTAGCATTCTATCTGCTTCATCTAGTATTAAATACTCTACACCAGAAGTATCAAAATAATTAAAATCTAAATGAGCAAGTAATCTTCCAGGGGTACAGATAATCATATCAGCTCCTTTTTTTAGTGCTTCTTTTTGGTTGTCAAATTCTACTCCAGTGCCACCTCCGTATATTGGATAGGATGATGCATTCGTAAAATAGGAAAATCCTTCAATTTGCATATCTATTTGTTTGGCTAATTCTCTAGTTGGAGCGATGATGATTGCTTTTACTTTGTTTTTAGGATGTACTTTTGTTAGTTTATCTAGAATAGGTAGTACAAAAGCAGCTGTTTTTCCTGTTCCTGTTTGTGCACAGGCTATTAAATCTTCTCCGTGTTGTATTATAGGTATTGCTTTCTCTTGTATTGGTGTGGCTTCTTCAAACCCCATCATATTAAGACCTTCCTGCAGTTCGTTTCCAAACTTAAACTTGGTAAATTTCATTCAGTAAAGATACTAAAAACAAAATCTATTCTCTTGTATTAATTTATCAGCAATATTTCTTCTTAATTTTTTGGGATTTATTGCATATCCTTTAGTAAATCGTTTTAATCCCATGAGCAACATTTTTTGTTCGTCTCCTTCTGTAAAAGATAGGATCACTTCTTCTCCTGCATTTTGACAATTTTTAATTGCAGAATATAAAAATAATTTACTCATACTAATTTGTTGTTGAGTATTTTCCTCTCCATTTTTATAGGCTAATTTCTCAGCTCTTAAAATTGCTGATTCGGATGCATAAATATCTATAACTATATTTGCCAAATTCATTAAAACTTCTTGTTCACTTTCTATCTCTATTGCATAATATTGAGCGGCTTTTCCAGCAACCATTAGCATGGCTTTCTTAAGTTTTTTAAGATGCTCTTTTTCTACAGAGAAAAGATTGTTTTCATCTGGAATTTTAAAGGATGGAATACTCATCAATTCGGAGATAGTTTTCATGGCAGGAGTCATAATATCTAATTCGCCTTTCATTGCTTTTTTCAGAATCATAGCCACAAGTAACATTCTGTTTATTTCATTTGTTCCTTCATAGATCCTTGCAATTCTAGCGTCTCTATAAGCAGCTTCCATAGGAGTTTCTGCCGAATATCCCATTCCGCCAAAAATTTGAATTCCTTCATCGGAACAGAATTGTATTGTTTCAGAACCTAATACTTTCACAATAGAACATTCAATTGCATATTCTTCTATTCCTTTTAGATGTGCTTCCTGATGATTGGCACCTTTACTTTCTAATCGTGAAATGTTCTTTTCTATTTCATTTCCTGCCCTATAGGTTGAGGATTCGACAGCAAAAGTTCTGCTAGCCATATCCGCTATTTTATGTTTTATAGCTCCAAATTGTGAGATGGGAACCTTAAATTGAATTCGTTCATTTGCGTATTGGATAGACTTACTTGTAACTCTTCTACAAGCATCTATTACTGCTGCAGAGAGCTTGATTCTGCCCACATTAAGTGCATTCATAGCAATTTTAAAGCCATTTCCTCTGCCACCTAACATGCTTTTAACAGGAACTTTTACCTGTGTGAAAAATACTTGGCGTGTAGAAGAGGAATTCAGTCCTAATTTCTGTTCTTCTTCTCCTAAAGTAATTCCTTCCATTCCTTTTTCTAAAATGAAACTAGTAATGTTTTTATCATCTTTAATTCTAGCAAATACTATAAATACATCTGCAAATCCTGCATTTGATATCCACATTTTCTGTCCTGTAATAAGATAATGTTGGCCATCATCGGTCAGAATTGCTTTTGTTTTTCCTGAGTTAGCATCTGACCCAGCTCCAGGCTCTGTTAGACAATAACACCCCATCCACTCTCCAGTCGCTAATTTGGGCAAGTATTTTTCTCTTTGAGTGTCATCTCCATATAGTAAAATCGGTAATATGCCAATTCCTGTATGAGCACCAAATGCAGTAGAAAAAGATCCATTTGCACCTGATATTTTATCACAAATTAGTACAGAAGTATTAAATGGCATCCCCATTCCACCATATTTTTTAGGAACACCAATTCCAAGAAGCCCTAATTCTCCTGCTTTTTTCATACAGTCCTCAGTAAGTTTATAATCTTTCTTTTCGAATCTTTCTCTATGAGGGTCTAGTTCTTTCTCAACAAATTCAGTAGTAGCAGAAGCCATCATTTTTTGCTCTTCTGTAAAATCTTCTGGGATGAAAATATCTTTACTTTCTTGGTTTAGTATTAAAAATTCTCCTCCTTTTATCATGTCTTTATTTTTTGTTCTATAATATTTCAAAAACTCCAGCCGCACCTTGTCCAGCTCCTACACACATGCTAACTATTCCGTATTTTTGCTTTCTTCTTTTCATTTCGTTTATTAATTGGACTGTTAGTTTCCCTCCGGTGCAACCCAGTGGGTGCCCTAATGCAATTGCCCCTCCATTTACATTAATAATATCAGGGTTCAATCCTAACTCACGAATAACGGCTAATGATTGTGAGGCAAAGGCTTCATTCAATTCAATTTGCTCAATATCTTTAAGTCTTAATCCAGCTTTTTTGAGTGCCATTGGAATTGCTTTAACAGGTCCTATCCCCATGTGTTTAGGTTCCACGCCCGCTACAGAATAGCTCAATAGTTTTGCAATTGGATTTATACCTAATTCTTTTACCATCTTATCTGACATCAGCATTAAAAATGCTGCTCCATCAGATGTTTGTGATGCATTAGCAGCAGTAACTGTTCCTTGCTGAGAAAATACTGTTCTTAGTCTTCCTAATGCTTCAGCAGAGCCTCCTTTTCTTGGCCCTTCATCTGTATCTACTATAAATTCTCGCTCTTGTCTTTTTTCTTTTTCATCTAAATAGGTTTCCTTGACTGTGATAGGTACAATGCCACTTTTAAAGTAGCCTTTCTCAATTGCATTTAATGCTTTTTGATGTGAGTTAAAAGCAAATATATCTTGGTCTTTTCTGCTGATCTTCCATTTGTCTGCAACTGCTTCTGCAGTAAGTCCCATATTCCAGTACCAATCAGAATTGTTTTTTGCTACATCATAATTGGGTATAATTCTCCATCCTCCAAATGGGATAGGAGACATGCATTCTACTCCTCCAGCAATTATACACTCTGCCATTCCACTTTGTATTTTAGCATTTCCGATAGCTATGGTTTCCAATCCTGAAGAGCAGTATCTGTTTACGGTCATTCCGGGAACTTTTATAGTGTCTAGTCCCATTAAGGAAATCATACGTCCAATGTTTAATCCTTGTTCTGCTTCAGGAGTTGCATTTCCACAAATCACATCATCAATTCTTTCTTTGTCTAATTCAGGAACGGATGCTACTAAATATTTAATTACATCTGCAGCTAAGTCATCAGGGCGAGTAAGTTTAAAAACTCCTTTCTTTGATTTTCCTACTGCTGATCTGTATCCTGCTACTATATATGCTGTATTCATAAACTTAATTTCTTAATGGTTTTCCCTTTTTGAGCATGTGTTCTATTCTTTCTAAAGTTTTTCTTTCCCCACATAATGATAAGAAAGCTTCTCTTTCGAGGTCTAATAAATACTGTTCAGAAACTAGAGTAGGGGCTGATAGATCTCCGCCACAAATTGCGTAAGCTAGTTTTTCGGACATTAATTTTTCGTGCTCAGTGATATATCCTGCTGCATGCATTGAATGTGCTCCTACCATAAACATCCCTAATCCTTCTTTGCCTAAGACTTTGATTTTTTCTGATACTGGTTTAGTATATCCTTGGTTGGCTAAATTAATTGCTACCTGTTTTGCGTCAGTAATAAGGTTGTTGAAACCAATAGTTATTTTATCTCTGTTTTTAAGAAGTAAATCTAGCTCAATTGCTTCTTGTGCTGAAGTGGCAACTTTTGCCATACCAATATTTAGGTATCTTGCTTTTAAGGTTGGTAATTCTATATCTCCTGAAAAGTAAGCGTCAGAAGCTCTTTTTGCCATTTCTTTTGTTCCGCCACCTCCAGGAATTACACCAACTCCCATTTCTACTAAACCAATATAAGTCTCTGCTGATGCTTGTACATGGTCAGCATGTAGGGCGATTTCACAACCACCACCTAATGTCATGCCATGCGTAGCAACTACTACAGGAATTGAAGAATATCTTATTCTTCCAGTTGTGTTTTGAAATGCTCTAACAGCAAAATCAATCTCTTCATATTCCTGTTCAATTGCCATCATAAATATCATAGCAATATTTGCGCCAACTGAAAAATTTGCACCTTGATTTGCTATCACTAGCCCTTTGTAGTCTTTTTCTGCAATCTCTATAGATTTTTGAATACCTTCTAATACTTCCCCACCTATAGAATTCATTTTTGTTCTCCACTCTAAGTTCACAATTCCTTCTCCAATATCAGTAAGGTTGCATCCTAAATTGCTCCATATTGTATTGTTATCACGAATATGATCTAACAAAATAAAATCTTTTATTCCAGAAACTTCTTCTCTCGCTTTCACAGGAATGTTATAGTAATTTAAAGTTCCATTTTCTGTAGAATAGAATGAAGAAGTACCTGAATCCACCATGTCGTATACCCAATTGGCTGCTTTATATCCTGCTGCTTCCATTTTAGATAATGTTTCTTCTACATTAAGTGCATCCCACATTTGGAAAGGACCAATTTCCCAACCGAAACCAGCACATAATGCCCTATCAATCTTGTAAAGTTCATCTGTTATCTCAGGTATTCTGTGTGAAACATAAGCAAATGAACTGTAGAATGATCTACGGTAAAATTCTCCTGCTTTATCTTTTCCTTCCACAAGAATTTTTAATCGTTTTAAAAGATCATTTTCTTGCTTTGCAATTGCAATAGTTGTGAATTTTGCTTTTTGTTTTGTAGCGTATTGCATAGTATTGAGGTTTAACACCTCAATTACTCTTTTCCCATTTGTATCTTTCGATTTTTTGTAGAACCCTTGCTTAGTTTTGTCTCCTAACCATTTGTTCTCATTCATCTTATTAATGAAATCAGGTAATTTAAAATTACTTTTCATCTCATCAATAGGACAGTTTTCATATACTCCATTTGCAACATGAATAAGAGTGTCTAACCCTACTAAATCGCAAGTACGGAAAGTTGCTGATTTCGGGCGACCGATAATTGGTCCACTCAAACTATCTACTTCTTCTACAGTTAAACCTAATTCTTTTACCAAGTGGAAAAGAGACATAATATTAGCAACACCGATTCTGTTTGCAATAAAAGCTGGAGTGTCCTTACAAAGCACCATATCTTTCCCTAGGAATTTATCTCCATATTCCATTAAGAAATCAATGACATCAGATGAGGTTTTAGTGCTTGGAATTATTTCTAGAAGTTTTAAATATCTTGGAGGATTAAAGAAGTGTGTTCCACAAAAATATTTTTGAAAATCATCGCTTCTACCTTCTAACATCTTTTCAATAGGAATTCCTGAAGTATTTGAAGAAATTAAGCTGCCATGTTTTCTGTGTTTTTCTATCTTCTCAAAGACTTTTCTTTTGTCATCTAATCTTTCTACTATTACTTCAATTATCCAATCAGATTCTGATATCTTATGTAAATCATCTTCTAAATTTCCTGTTTTAATTCTACTGACAAATTCTTTAGTGTAGATAGGTGATGGCTTACTTTTTAAAGTGTTTTTTAATGCATCATTTACGATAGAATTTCGGGTTACTTTATTTTTTTTTTCTATTTCAGCAATATTCCAAGGGATAATATCCAGCAGTAAGACTTCAACACCAATATTTGCAAAATGGCATGCAATACGCGATCCCATTATGCCAGAACCAATTACAGTTACTTTATTTATATGTCTATTTTTGTTCATCAATTAGTTTATTTATTTTCTTAAGAATGGCGAAAAATATATCCATTTCTTCTTTTTCAAAATGTGATTGTATAGTTTGATTAAAATCAATTACAACTCCTTTTGCAACTTCACGCCAATCCATGCCAAGTGGAGTGAGATGTATTACAGATTTTCTTCTGTCATCTGGATCATCTTTTCTTTCAATAACTCCAGCATCTTCTAATTTATTAAGAGAACGAGATAGGGAAGTTGCTTCCATTCCCATACTTGGCCCTAATTGAGTTGATGGGGTTCCTTCCATTATATCAATATTGAGAATTATCATCCCAAGAGCCATACTTGCCATATATTCTGTTGCAGTACGATTGTACATTTTGGTAATATTATACCATGTCTTTCTGATGTTATAGTCAATAGTTTCTTCTGGTTCCATAGTAAGTGTTAAATTATAAAACGAAAATAGCAAAAAAATACTATGCATGCATAGTAAAGCAATAAAATTATGCATGCATAGTAAGATGATGAAAAAGTTGTACTTTTAGCAATATAAAATTTATGATTATGACTTATTTATCTCCATTAGAAATGCTTTATAAATGGGAGCAAGAGAAACCTGAAGAGATTTATCTTTCTCAGCCAATTGATGGGATTTGGCATCACTGGAATTGGAAAGAATTTGGAATAGAAGTGAGAAGGATGGCAAGTTATCTCAATTCACTGGATTTGCCGAAGGGTAGTAAAATCGCCTTATTGTCAAAAAATTGTGCACATTGGATGATGACTGATATGGCAATTATGATGAGTGGACATATTTCGGTTCCATTATACCCTAATTTGAATGCAGAAACATTGGAGAAGATATTGAAACATAGTGAGAGTAAATTGTTATTTGTTGGTAAGTTGGATAATTTTAATGATATGAAATCTGGTGTGCCAGCTGACATGGATTGTATTACCTTTCCTTTCTATGCAGAGGCTTATCAAAGATGGGATGATCTAATAAAAGAGATAGAGCCAATACAAGAAGATATAATTAGAGATCCAAATGAGCTGGCTACCATTATATATACTTCAGGTACAACTGGTAATCCAAAGGGAGTGATGCATAAGTTTTATAACTTTTCTTTTGCAACTACAAATGCTGTACGGGCACTTGTATTAAAAGAAGAGGTTTTTTTCTCTTACTTACCACTTTGTCATATAGCAGAACGATTATTGGTGCAAATGGGGAGTCTTTATAGTGGTGGTCGAGTTTATTTTGCAGAGAGTTTAGATACTTTTGCTACTAATTTAGCAGAAGCATCTCCAACTGTATTTTTGGGTGTGCCAAGAATTTGGACAAAATTTCAACAAGGGGTTCTTAAAAAGCTGCCTCAGAATAAACTTAACATTTTACTTAGTATCCCATTGATTTCGTTTTTAATAAAAAATAAGATAAGAAAAGGGCTTGGGCTACATAATACTAGAAATACCTTTACTGGTGCTGCTCCAACTCCTGTCGCGCTTATTAGATGGTTCTCACGTTTAGGTATTAATATACAAGAGGCATATGCTATGACTGAAAACACTTGTTATTCACATGTTAGTTATAGTCATAATATTAATGTTGGCTATGTAGGTCAGGCATTGCCAAAATGTGATGTAAAGCTCTCATCTAATAATGAGATTTTAATTAAACATGATGCATTAATGGATGGTTATTATAAGATGGAGAAAGAAACAAAAGAAACAATTATTGAAGGATGGCTACATACTGGTGATGAGGGGGAAATTGATAAAAATGGATTTTTGAAAATTACTGGTAGGGTAAAAGATTTATTTAAAACAAGTAAAGGAAAATATGTAGCTCCATCCCCAATTGAGATGAAGCTTTCAGCAAATAAAAATATTGAGCAGGTATGTGTTGTAGGCACCGAACTTCCACAACCGATTGCAATTATTGTGCTATCTGAGAGGGGTAAAGCTAAATCAAAAGAAGGTTTAATTTCTTCATTAACTACTACTATGGAGGTAGTAAATCCTAAATTAGATAGTCATGAAAAGATTCATAATTTTGTAGTATTAGAAGAAGAATGGACTGTTGAAAATAAATTATTAACTCCTACAATGAAGATTAAGCGTAATGTAATTGAGAAGAAGTATAATAAAAAGTATAAAGATTGGTATGAAGGTGATAGGGTGATGTTAGTGTAATCAGATTATTAGCTAAGTTTTTAGCTTCTTTTTTTTTGCAGCTGGGAAAAGTATATTATTTAAGATTAATCGATATCCAGGAGAGTTTGGGTGTAAAGATAAATCTGTTTTTGGATCGCCGACCTTATGTTGATAATCTTCAGGGTCATGGCCACCATAAAAAGTCCATGTTCCATTTCCTAGTTTTCCATGTATGTACCGAGCTTCTTTATTTGCCTTTGTTTCACCCATAATAAGTACATCTGATTTTATAAATTCATTGCGAAAGGAAGTTGTTTGCCCCATAAATCCAGCAATAACTTGCATATGGTTTTGACATAGCATGGTAGGTACTGGATCCCATTTTGCTGAAAAATCAAATAGTGTAAAGAAATCAACTTTTGGATTTATACGTCGAGTCTGAGTAGCATCAATTGATGAGAATTCATACTTGTTGGGATTTTTAATTAATGAAAAATCTTTAAAAGCTAATGTTTTTGAAAAGTCTAATTTATTATCGATGTCATCTTCTATCATATCTCCATCAAACATTGGGGAGCAAATATCTACACCTTCTGCTGCAAGTGCAATATCATAACTATCAGTAGCAGAACACATGGCAAATAGGAACCCTCCTGCAAATACAAACTCTTTGATTTTCTTAGCTACTGCAAGTTTAGCCTCAGATACTTTATTGTAGCCTAATTCTTGTGCTAAATTCTCAGAATCCTTTTTTCCTTCTTTATACCATGATGCATTTTTAAATGATGCATAAAATTTTCCGTATTGTCCTGTGAAATCTTCATGATGTAGATGTAGCCAGTCATAGATAGGTAATATGTTTGATAAGACTTCTGCGTCATAAACTACTTCGTAGGGAATTTCAGCATATGTGAGTGCCATGGTTACAGCATCATCCCATGGTTGTTTGCTTTTTGGAGAGTATATTGCAATTTTTGGAGCTTTATCAAGCCTAACAACATCTTGATTTATCGAAGGGCTAGATATTGATTTTAGAATATGCGTAGATTTAATATCTGCAATAACTTGATATGATACTCCTCTAATATTACACTCGCTTTCAATGTTCTTATGATATTTCAACATAAAACTTCCTCCCTGATAATTTAGTAGCCAGTCAACTTTCACATCTCTTTCAATAGCGTAGTATGCAATACCGTAAGCCTTTAAATGATTGCTTTGACTCTTATCCATTGGAATAAAAATATATGCAGCATGAGCAGATATTAAAATACTGCTGAATAATAATGTGATAATAGATTTTCTTATTTTGCTAGAATGGGTCATCTTTTTCCTCCTGATTCATACTTGATGACATTGATATCATAGATGAAGGATCATATCCTTGATCAGAATTTTCCTGTTCAAAATAATCAAGATCAGAAAATTTAGCAAATTCAGCAATAAATTTTAATCGTACATTTTTTAGAGATCCATTTCTGTGTTTTGCAATAATAAGTTCTCCTTGTCCTCTTGAGTCATCTCCATTGTCCCATTCATATATTTTATAATATTCAGGTCGATAGATAAAAGTAACAATATCTGCATCTTGTTCAATTGCTCCAGATTCTCTAAGGTCAGAAAGCATAGGCCTTTTACTGCCTACCCCAGTTCTATTTTCAACACCTCTGTTTACCTGTGACAATGCAATTACTGGAATTTTCAATTCTTTCGCAATACCTTTTAATGATCTAGATATTGTTGAGATCTCTTGTTCCCTATTGCCAGCATTGCCCCCAGCATTCATTAATTGTAGATAGTCAATCATAATTATTTTTACATTATTATTCTTAACAAGTCTTCTTGCTTTCGCTCTTAGTTCAAAGATAGTTAATGCAGGTGTATCATCTATAAATATTGGGGCTTCTGATAAGTATTTGATTTTTTCATGTAGTTGTACCATTTCGTGATCTAATAGATCTCCCTTTCTGAGTTTGGAGGCTCCTAATTCTGCTTCGCTTGCAATAAGTCTATTTACTAATTGTTCAGATGACATTTCAAGCGAGAAAAATCCGATTGGCATATCATGATCAATAGCAATATTTCGTGCCATAGTTAATGCAAAAGCTGTTTTTCCCATCCCTGGACGAGCGGCACAAATTACTAAGTCAGATTTCTGCCATCCGGAGGTTACTCTATCAAGATTTGTAAAACCAGAAGGTATACCGCTTAATCCATCTTTCTTGTTTCTTAGTATCTCAATGTTTTCAAGGGCTCCTTTAATTAAGGAACTCATTTTATCATAACTTTTTCTTAGTGTTCCTTCAGTTACTGTAAATAATTCAGATTCTGCATTGTTAAGCAAGTCAAATATGTCGACACTATCATCAAATGCATCATCACTTATCTTTCTTGAGATATTTATTAGAGACCTTTTGATAAATTTTTCTGCAATAATTCTTGCATGGAATTCAGTGTTGGAAACTGATGCTACATTATTGGTTAGTTCAGAGATATAAGATAAACCGCCAATTTCTTTAAATGATTCTAATCTTTTTAATTCCTCTGATACCGTAAGGATATCTATTGGTTGAGTATTATTAAATAGATTGGTAATTGCTTGAAAAATTTTTTGATGTTTTGGAGCATAGAAATATTCAGTTTTCAATGAATCAATAGCATCAGATAATGATTCATTATCAATCATTAAAGCTCCTAGAATAGCTTGCTCCAATTCAATTGCTTGAGGTTGTAATTTACCTTCAATCTGATGAATAGGTGTTGCTTTTAATGTTCTTTTACCTACTTGTCTTGCCATTTTTTATTGGTTTACGACTCCCATATTTGAGAATTTATCCATTCTATTATTTACGAGTTCAACTTTATCTATAGTTATAAATTCTTGTATTGCTTTTTTAACTGCTTTTTTTACAATTGAATATGTTTCCTCGGGAAAAGTATGAGCCCCGCCTAAAGGCTCCTTGATAATTTTGTCAACTATACCTATTTTCTTCATGTCTTTTGCTGTAAGCTTTAAGGCATCGGCAGCCTTTTCCTTATTTTCCCAATTTCCCCATAGAATTGTTGAACAGTTTTCTGGAGATATTACAGAGTACCAGGAATTATTAAGCATTAGTATCTTGTCTCCAACTCCTATACCTAAAGCACCACCCGAAGCTCCTTCACCAATGATTACTACAATAATAGGGACTTCCAATTTTGTCATTTCAAGTATGTTGCTGGCGATTGCCTCTCCTTGCCCTCTTTCTTCTGCTTCCAAACCTGGAAATGCACCTGGGGTATCTATTAAGCAAATTACAGGTTTATCGAACTTTTCTGCCATCTTCATAAGGCGTAAGGCTTTACGGTATCCTTCAGGGTTTGCCATTCCAAAGTTTCGATATTGTCTTTCTTTAGTAGTTCTTCCTTTTTGTTGTCCAATAAACATGACAGATTGTTTGTCTATTGTTGCCCAGCCTCCAATCATTGCCTTATCATCTTTAAAGTTTCTATCACCATGTAATTCGAGAAAATTTCCATCTGACAATGCATTGATATAGTCTAAGGCATACGGCCGTTGAGGATGTCGAGAGAGTTGTACTTTCTCCCAAGCAGATAGATTCTCATAAATTTGCTTCCTAGTAGAATCTATCTGTTCTTTAATGTCTTGTATAGTTTTACTGACATCGATTTTGTTGTCTTTACCTAGTTCTTCAGCTTTGTTAAGCTTAGTTATTAGTTTCTCAATAGGTTTCTCAAATTCTAAATATTCCATTCAATTATTAATTAATAAAAGGAAAACAAAGTTAAATAAAATGATTTATGAATGCTTAAATGTTTGAGTTGATTATTTTTGTTGTTGAAAACTTGATCTGTTATTGAAGATAAACGAGATTCTATTTTTTTCCAGACATCTGAAAAGTTATGATAAAATATCCAAATGCAAAGATAAATATAGGTCTGAATATTCTAAGAAGAAGGGAAGATGGATATCATGAAATTTCTTCTATTTTTCATCCAGTTAAAGACGTTTTCGATATTTTAGAGATTATACCAGCTAGCACTTTCTCTTTCAGTATTTCTGGGAAATGTATTCCTGTAAAGCAAAATATTTGTGAGCAAGCGTTTAATCTCATAGAAGCAGACTTTGGTATTCATCCTGTTAAAATTCATTTACATAAACAAATTCCTATAGGGGCCGGTTTGGGTGGTGGTTCAGCAGATGGAGCTTTTACTCTATCTGCTTTAAATGAGCTCTATAATCTTCAGTTATCAAAAGTGGAATTAAAGAAGTATGCTTTGAAATTAGGTGCGGACTGTCCATTCTTTATTGATAATAAGACTCAGTATGTAACTGGTATAGGAGAGAAGATGACGCCAATTGATTTAGATCTAAATGGGTTCAAATTAAAATTCATATTTCCTGAATTACATATCTCAACAGCTGAGGCTTATGCTAATGTTAATCCAAGAATTCCTCATCAACCTTTGCTAAACATAATAGATCTTCCAATGAAAAAATGGAAAGAAGAATTGTATAATGATTTTGAGATATCTCAATTTACAAAGCATCCTACTCTTAAATTAATAAAAGAAAAATTTTATTCTGATGGTGCTACTTATGCTTCTATGACTGGTAGCGGTAGTGTAATGTATGGATTATTTAAGGTTTAAAATTTAAAGTAATATACACAGTATGGTTTTTTTATATCGTATTTAACCATTCATTGAGATTAGGAATTCATGATTGTCTTTAGTTTTTTGTAGTCTATCTTTCATAAACTCAATAGCTTCAACAGGATTCATATCTGCTAAATAATTCCTGAGCACCCAGATTCTTTGTATGTGCTCTTTATCTAATAGAAGATCTTCTCTTCTTGTTGAGGAGGAAACTAAATCAACTGCTGGATAGATTCTTCTATTAGCAATCTTCCTATCTAATTGTAATTCCATATTTCCTGTCCCTTTAAATTCTTCAAAAATTACTTCATCCATTTTACTTCCAGTCTCAGTAAGTGCAGTAGCTAAAATAGTTAAAGAACCTCCTTTCTCTATCTTACGTGCAGCACCAAAAAATCTTTTTGGCTTATGTAAAGCATTTGCATCTACACCTCCACTTAATATCTTCCCTGAAGCAGGTTGTACAGTATTATACGCTCTAGCAAGCCTAGTGATTGAATCTAGTAGTACAACAACATCATGTCCGCATTCAACCATTCTTTTGGCTTTTTCAAGAACCATATCCGCAACTTTTACATGTCGGCTTGCTGGTTCGTCAAATGTAGATGCGATGACTTCTGCATTTACGCTTCTTTCCATATCAGTAACTTCTTCTGGACGTTCATCAATGAGTAATATAATCATGTATACTTCTGGATGATTATCTGCAATAGCATTTGCAATATCTTTTAACAGTACAGTTTTACCAGTTTTTGGTTGTGCAACAATTAACCCCCTCTGTCCTTTTCCTATAGGAGTGAAGATATCTAGCATTCGGATAGATACATTGTTATGTCCGTTTCCAAGAAGATTGAATTTTTCACATGGGAAGAGTGGTGTTAAATGATGGAAAGGAATTCTATCTCTCACTATACCTGGGTCTCTTCCATTGATTCTCTTTACTTCTATTAATGGATAGTATTTTTCTCCTGTTTTTGGTGGGCGGACTGTTCCATTTATTGTGTCACCAGTTTTTAATCCAAATAATTTGATTTGGGAGTGGGAAACATAGACATCATCAGGAGATGTTAGGTAATGATAATCACTGGATCTCATAAAACCATAGCCATCAGGCATAACTTCAATCACTCCCTCAGTCTTAATAATGCCATCAAAATTATAATCATATTTAGAATTAGGAGGATTGTTTTGTCTTGGATTTTGGGTAGATTTTGTTTCTTCTTTAGAGGGAGTAGGGTGAGATCTTTTTTTCTTTTCTTCATTTTTACCCTTTCTGTTAATGGTTTTTTGTTGGTTGTCTTTTTTTGTCAACTTATTATCTGTTTTATTAGATGGTTCTTCGGTTCCTTTTTGTGGATTTCTCTCTTTTATTTTATCGTTCCCAACCTTAGTGTTCTTATTATCTGTTTTATTTTTCTCTCTTAGTTTTTTTACAGGAGTTTCATTTCTTCTTGAGTTTTCTGCTTGATGATCCAAGATCGCGTAGGCTAATTCCTCTTTGTTTAATTTTTTATATTTACTGATTTTTAGTTCTTGTGCAATTTCTTGTAGTTCAGTAACTTTTTTTGTATTTAGTTGTTCTAATTTATACATAGATATTTTTTAATAAAATGATTTTGCTTTAAATTTCTAGATTTGATAAAAGGGGTTTTTCTGTTGAGATAAGTTATGCAAATATACAATTTTTAAATATATAGACAAATTATATTATTTTATTAATTTTGTCTAAAAAACAAATAGTTGTCATGATACAGAGGGTACAATCATTATTTTTCTTTTTTGCAGCTATCTGTATTATAACTATTGTGTATACGTTTCCAGTTCTTAAGCATGAAGTAACAAATTTTGAATACTTTTTGAAAGAGTATTTTCCATATGTGCGGTTATGCTTGTTATTATCTTCAGCATTATCCCTTTTTGCTATCTTTCAGTTTAAAAACAGAAGACGCCAACAGTTGATAGCTTCCTTTTCTAGATTAATGATAACAATCGCTTTTTTCTTAATTGTTTTTTTAGAAAGTGATGAGAAGACTTTTGGTCTGGGGGCATTTCTATTAGTTATTCCATTTTTATCTCTAATTGCAGCTAATTTCTTTATTAATAGAGACGAAAGACTTGTTAATTCTGCGGATAGAATCCGTTAGTATTAGTTTCTCCTAAGTTCTATTACTTTTAAATCTCTAATTTTACTTTTTGTAATCTTAAAACTGATTATAGTTTTTACCTTATGTATCCCATAATTCCCAATTGCTCCTGGGTTCATGTGTAGTAAGTTGTATTTTTTATCATACATTACTTTTAGAATATGTGAGTGTCCACTAATAAATAGATCTGGTTTCTCTTCTTTAAGAATTGGATACATCTTTTTCGCATATCTGCCTGGATAGCCGCCGATGTGTGTCATTACAACTTTTACTTGTTCACATTTAAAGCATAGAGTCTCTTGAAATTCAGTACGTATCGTTGTGTCATCAATATTTCCCCAAACAGCCCTTAGTAAAGCAAATCTTTTTAGCTGGTCAATAACTGATATAGCACCTATATCACCTGCGTGCCAGATTTCATCTGCTTGATTCAAATGGGGAAAGAAACGTTCATCTAAGGTGTGGTGTGTATCTGAAAGTAAAATAATTTGCTTCATTGATTATAGAAGAGTAACAATTCCTGTATAAATAAAAAGTCTTTGATTAAAGTCAAATACGG
>CEUA01049560.1_pt1 | contig 17896 bp, 14 predicted proteins | sample 361541 | NCBI WGS metagenome assembly CEUA01 (sample SAMEA2623079, study PRJEB7988) | marine metagenome | isolation source: saline water (ENVO:00002010), including
ATCTACAAAGGCAAAGGAACGTAAGCTATTGCATGAAGCATTAGCCAATGGAGAGATCAATTTATTAATAGGAACGCATGCTCTTTTGGAAGATAAAGTGCAATTTTATAATTTAGGTTTAGTAGTTATTGATGAGCAGCATAGATTTGGTGTTGCTCAAAGAGCAAAACTTTGGAGGAAGAATGATTATCCTCCTCATGTCTTAGTGATGACTGCAACTCCTATTCCAAGAACTCTTTCTATGACAATATATGGTGATTTGGATGTGTCAATGATTGATGAGTTGCCTCCAGGAAGGAAAGAAGTGAAAACTATATGGAGAACAGACTCTTCCCGTTTGCAGGTTATTAATTTTATGAAAGAACAAATTTCTTTAGGAAGACAGATTTACATAGTATTTCCTTTGATTGAAGAAAGTGAGAAGCTCGATTATAAAGACCTCATGGAAGGTTATAATGCTATCGAAAGAGAATTTCCTTTGCCAAAATTCCAGGTTAGTGTCTTACATGGTCAGATGAAGGCTGAGGACAAAGAGTATGAAATGAAACGTTTTTCTGAAGGAATAACTAATATTATGGTGGCAACTACTGTAATTGAGGTTGGAGTAGATGTTCCGAATGCTTCTGTTATGATTATTGAGAGTGCCGAGCGTTTTGGACTTTCACAGCTACATCAACTAAGAGGTAGAGTAGGTAGGGGCTCAGATCAGTCCTATTGTATCCTTATAAGTGGTAATAAAATCAGTAATGAAGGAAAAACTCGCTTGAAAACTATGGTAGAAACTAATGATGGCTTTAAGATATCGGAGGTTGATTTGAAATTAAGAGGTCCTGGAGATATGATGGGAACTAAGCAAAGTGGGATACTGGATTTTAAAATTGCTGATATAATTACAGATAATAAAATTTTGAATTTTGCCAGAAAAGAAGCCGAGATTCTATTGCTAGACGATGAGAATTTAGAGAAAGCAGAAAATATAAATATAGCTCGTGCTTATCGTCCATATGCTAGAGAACGTGCGGGTTGGAGTAGGATTTCTTAAAATAAATAAGGGTAAGCTACTTATATCGCACCGCTACAACCTATTACCCTTGCTGCATTCCTGCCCTGGGGGAGTTTATAGGGAGCTGGTCGCATAAGACTTACCCTTGCCGCCAAAAGTAATACAATCTAGCTTTTTAGCAAATTATTTTTAAACTTCTATTTTTGTTTATCTTTGCCTGATAATAGATTAAAATTTATATCAATGGAAAACAGGAGATTTGCAATGAATTATGGTGCTGTATTAGGGCTTTTTTTAGCTTGTATAGCTTTGTTTTTATGGGTTTTAGGTATTGATGAACAGCAATCTGTTATCCCTTCACTTCTTAATAATTTAGTTATCATAGGTTTTATAATTTATGCAATTTCTTATTATCGTGATAATGTTAATAATGGATTTATTTCTTACTCGCAATCCTTAAAGTTAGGTACAACTATTGCATTTTTTTCTTCGGTAATCATGGCTTTCTACTCATTTATTTATATTACATATTTAAATACAGATATGTTGACTGAAATTCTAAAGATGACTGAACAAGCAGTTTTGCAAACTGATCCTGAGATATCTGAAAAAGACTTAAATTTGGCTTTAGAGATGACTTCAAGATTGACACAGCCACATTGGTTGATGATTATGGGAGTGCTTAGTGGAACATTTATGGGTTTTTTTTATTCTGCAATAATTTCATTTTTTGTTAAGAATCCTGATATAAATAAAATAGGATAATAATGAATATATCAATAGTAGTACCTTTATTTAATGAAGCAGAATCTTTGCCAGAATTATGTTCTTGGATTGATAAAGTAATGGAATCAAATAAACTTACTTATGAAGTTTTATTAATTGATGATGGAAGTAAAGATAATTCATGGGTTGTTATAGAAGAAATCTCTTCTAAGAGTAGTCACGTTAATGGGGTTAAGTTTAGAAGAAATTATGGGAAGTCGGCTGCTTTAAATATTGGTTTTGAAAAAGCAATAGGGGATGTAGTAATTACTATGGATGCAGATCTACAAGATAGTCCAGATGAGATTCTAGGTTTATATAATAAGATCATATTAGAGGGGTATGATTTAGTTTCTGGCTGGAAAAGAAAGAGACATGATCCAATTACAAAGACAATTCCAACGAAATTATTTAACTGGGCAGCTCGAAGAGCCTCTGGTATTTGTCTTAATGATTTTAACTGTGGTCTTAAATCATATAGAAGTACAGTGGTGAAATCAATAGAGGTGCATGGCGAGATGCATAGATATATTCCAGTTTTAGCAAAGTGGGCAGGTTTCTCTAAGATTACAGAGCAGGTTGTAGAACATCAGAGTCGTAAATATGGAGTGACAAAATTTGGATTAGAGAGATTTGCAAATGGGTTTTTAGATTTGCTTACCATTACTTTTGTTAGCAGATTTGGAAAAAAACCAATGCACTTTTTTGGGATTTTGGGAACCCTAATGTTTATACTTGGTTTTTGTTTATTTACTTATATAGGTGGTTCAAAATTGTATTTTATGCTTAATAATTTGCCTGCTACTAATATTGCTGAGATGTCAGGATTTTATATTGCTTTAACCTCTATGATTATTGGTGTTCAATTGTTCTTGTCTGGTTTTATAGCTGAGATGATATCTAGAAATAGTTACGATAGGAATAATTATCAAGTAGAAAAAGAAACTTAATGAAAGTCACCTTATTAAGTACAGCGTTCCCTTATAGAGGAGGTATTGCTGTTTTTACAGAACGTCTTGCTAGAGCTTTCCAGATGGCGAAAGATGAGGTAGATATATTCACATTTTACCTTCAGTATCCTAATTTTTTATTTCCCGGAAAGTCACAATATTCTTCTTCTGAGAAACCTAAGGATCTCAATATTTCTGCTGAAGTTAATTCAATAAACCCTTTTAATTGGCTTCGTATTGGTTTAAAAATAAGGAAACAAAGTCCAGATATTCTAATTCTTAAATATTGGATACCATTTTTAGCTCCTTGTTTAGGTACAATTGCTAGAATAGTTAGAGGAAATAATCATACCAAGGTTATAGTAATAATTGATAATTTGATCCCACATGAAAAAAGATTTGGAGATTATATTTTGAATAAATATTTTGTTAATAGTGCAGACGCTTTTGTAGCAATGTCTAGAAGTGTATATAATGATTTAGATTCTTTTAACATAACTAAAAAGAAGATACTAGGTGTACATCCTCTCTATGATAATTTTGGTAAGGCAATAAGTAAATCTGATGCATTAGTGAATTTATCTCTTGCAGATGATTGTAGGTATATCTTGTTTTTTGGAATCATCCGAAGATATAAAGGGTTAGATATTCTATTAGAAGCATTTTCGGATCCACGTCTTCAAGCACGTGATTTAAAATTAATTATTGCTGGCGAGTTTTATGAAGATAAAGAACCTTATCTTGATTTAATTAATCGATATGATTTGTCTTCATCAGTAATCTTAAGGACAGAATTTATTCCAGATGAAGAGGTCGTTAATTATTTTTGTGCTGCTGATATAGTTGTTCAGCCTTACAGGAATGCGACTCAGAGTGGAGTAACCCAAATTGCATATCATTTTGACAAACCTATGTTAGTTACTGATGTTGGAGGGTTAAAGGAGATTGTGCCACATAATAAGGTAGGTTATATTTGTAAGCCATATGCAGAAGATGTTGCTAGTTGCCTAGTTCACTATTTTTCAAAAAATAAGGAAGCTCATTTTATTAAAGGAATTCAGGAAGAGAAAAAAAAATATTCTTGGGAGAAGATGATTGATAATATTAATTGTATATATAGGAGTTTAGCTTAATATTTTCTAGTTTTTTTCTTTTTATATTTGCTAAAAATTATCATCATGAGAAAGTTATTATTTTTATTGCTTACCCCCTACTTTTGTATTGCTCAAGTAATGAATAAGACTGATGAGAATGGTAAGAAACAGGGTGATTGGTCAAAAAAACACAAAAATGGTGAAGTCAGATATAAAGGTCAATTTAAAGATAACGTACCTCAAGGTTTATTTCTGTATTATTATAAGACTGGAGAAGTGCAGATTGAAAAGAAGTTTTTTAATAATGGAGAAGCTACTGCAGCCCATTTCTTTTATAAGAATGGGGGTTTACAATCATCAGGTTTATATGTTTCAAAATTAAAAGATAGTACCTGGAATTATTATAGTACAGATAGTATATTGATTATGTCAGAACAATACAGAAAGGGTAAGCTTAATGGGACTACAAAGACATTCTTTCCTAATGGTTCTATCTATGAAATTAAGACTTGGAAGAATGACCTTCTAAATGGAGTCTGGAAGCAGTTTTTTATTGATGGAAAATTAAAGATGAAAAGTTCTTACGAGGATAACCTAAGGCAGGGAGCCGAGATCTATTATCATCCTAACGGGGAAGTATATTATAATGGGTTTTATAGGGATGGAATAAAGTCAGGAACTTGGGAGTTTTTTTTAGAGAATGGATCACCTGACACATTAATTTATTATAATGAATAAAGGTAGGGTTTTAATGGCAATGAGTGGTGGTATTGATAGTACTATGGCTTCACTGATTCTTCATGAGCAAGGTTACGAGGTTATTGGTTTGACTATGAAGACTTGGGATTATGAAAAATCGGGTGGAACAAAGAAAGAGACAGGTTGTTGTAGTTTAGATTCTATAAATGATGCAAGGCAATTAGCTGTAGATTGTGGATTCCCTCATACAATACTTGATATTCGTGAAGAATTTGACAACTTTATTATTGATAACTTTATTGAAGAGTATATTGCAGGTCGCACCCCAAATCCTTGCGTACTTTGTAATACGCATATAAAATGGGAGGCTCTTCTAAGAAGAGCAGATATGCTAAAATGCCAATATATTGCTACAGGGCATTATGCTCAAGTTCGTAGTCTTAATGGTAGATATATTGTGTCAAAAGGTTTAGATGAAGATAAAGATCAGTCTTATGTGCTTTGGGGTGTAACCCAAGAATGTCTTAAACGTACAATATTTCCTATTGGCAACTATCATAAGAAGGATATCAGAAATATGGCGATTGATAGAGGATATAAAGCTTTAGCTGAAAAAAATGAGAGTTATGAGATTTGTTTTATACCTGACAATGATTATAGAGGGTTTCTAAAAAGGAATGTGAAAGGTCTTGAAGAGAGGGTAAAGGATGGTAATTTTATTTCAACTAATGGAGATGTCTTAGGTAAACATGAAGGCTATCCTTTTTATACAATAGGGCAAAGAAAGCTAGGAGTTTCATTAGGTAGTAGGCCTACTTATGTGGTAGGAATTGATCCTGAATCAAATACTGTTGTTGTGGGAACACAAGAAGATCTGAAAAAGCAAGAAATGTACATTAGAGATATAAATTATTTAAAATATGATAAGATTGAAGATGGTTTTCAATGTTTAGTCAAGGTAAGGTATAAACATAAAGGCGAAAAGGCTACTATTACAAATCAAGGTAATAATCTGAGAGTGCTATTTCATAAGGAAGTTTCAGGTGTCACACCAGGTCAGTCGGCAGCAATTTATGAGGGAGATGATTTGATTGCTGGAGGATTTATAATGAAAAAATAAATTTGTGTTATAAGTTTCCATATAAAGACATTAATAGTTTCTCTAAATTAATTTTAGATTATCTTGATAATGATGAACGAATTACCCCATTTATAAATCATTTCCCTAAAATTGAAAACTTCTCTAAGCAAATAAAAGAAAAGAAGCGTCATGATATAGACAGAGATTTATTAGTTAAGGTTTTAAAAAAGCAGAATTCTACACTTGCTTTATCAAATAAATCAGAAGCAAATATTGATCTGCTTAAATTGAAAACTACTTTTTCTGTAACTACTGGTCATCAACTTTGTTTATTTACTGGTCCTCTTTATTTTATCTATAAGATTATCTCGGCAATTAATCTATGTGAGCAATTAAGTGGTAAATATCCTGAGAATAATTTTGTGCCAATTTTTTGGTTAGCTTCTGAAGATCATGATTTCAGGGAGGTAAATCATATTCACTTATATGGCAAGAAAATTGAGTGGAAATCTGTACAAACTGGTGCAGTTGGAAGAATGAAATTAGATGGTTTAAAAGATGTGATTTCAGAGCTTAGATTGGCTCTTGGTTCTCATAAACATGCCCCTATGATAATCTCATTTTTTGAGAAGATTTATTTAGGTAATGAGACATTAGCTGATGCAACTAGATCTCTTGTTAATGAGCTTTTTGGGAGCTATGGTTTAGTGATAATTGATGGTAATGATAAAGATTTAAAGAGACAATTTATTCCTCAGATTAGGAAGGATATAATTAATAAAGGTTTTTTTGCTGAAATCCAAAATTGTAGTAACAATCTAGCTAAAGAATATCATACACAAGCATATGTTCGTAGGGATAATTTTTTTAGACTATCTAGTGGATCAAGAGAATTAATTACTGAAGATGTTTCTGTAAAATACATTGAGAAATATTTTGATAAATTTAGCCCTAATGTGTTATTAAGGCCACTATACCAGGAAGTTGTCTTGCCAAATATTTCCTATGTTGGTGGGGGAGCGGAGATTGCTTATTGGATGCAATTAAAGAAAGCTTTTTCACAAGAAATGATTCCATTCCCAATTTTAGTTCTACGTAATTCAGCTTTGTTAATTGATAATGGTCAACAGAAGGTATTGAAGAAGTTAGGGTTAAGAATAAGAGATGTTTTTTTGTCGGAGGATGTATTGAAAAAGAATTATATATTAACTAATGCTAACGCTTCAATATCCTTAGAAGGTAATAAGAAGGAGCTAGAATCGTTATATAATAGAATTAAATCTAGAACTTTAGATGCTGGCTTGCAAAACAGCATAATATCACAATTACAAAGACAATTAAGTTTTCTTGGTAATATACAGGAGAAAATGATTAGATCTGAAAAGAAGAAGAACACTTCTGCTATTAACCAGATCTCAAAAATTAAGAGTCAACTTTTTCCAACTAATGGTTTGCAAGAGCGTTATAATAATTTTATTCCATATTATTTTCAGGATGGTGATAACTTCATTGAAACATTAAAAAATAATTTTGATCCACTGAATCCTAATTTTGTAGTTTTGAAGTTATAAGTAATAATATAAATTAGATGCAACACGAGAAAGTATTAATTTTAGATTTTGGTTCACAATATACTCAGCTTATTGCTAGGAGAGTTAGAGAATTAAATATCTATTCAGAGATTCATCCTTATAACAAGATGCCAGAGATTGATGGTAGTTGGCAGGCGGTTATTTTATCAGGTTCTCCATATTCTGTTCTAGAGGAAGATGCCCCAATAGCTGATTTGTCACGAATTAAAGGGAAGTTACCTTTATTAGGTATTTGTTATGGTGCACAACATCTAGTGCATCAATTTGGTGGAGAGGTGTTGCATTCAAATAATCGTGAATATGGTCGTGCTAACTTATCATTTGTCGATTCTACTTCTAAATTAATGAATGGAGTATCCTCAGGATCCCAAGTTTGGATGAGTCATGGAGATACTATTTCAGCTATTCCTAAAAACTATAAAGTAATAGCATCTACTAATGATGTGAGAGTAGCTGCTTATATAATTACTGATGAGCCAACTTATGCGTTACAATTTCATCCGGAGGTATATCACAGCAAGGAGGGAAATGTTATCTTACAGAATTTTTTAGTAGATATTTGTGGTTTTACACAAGATTGGACTCCAGTAACTTTTGTTGAGGAAACAGTTGAGAATTTAAAAATAAAGCTAGGGGATGATAATGTAGTTTTAGGTCTTTCAGGAGGTGTTGATTCAACAGTTGCAGCTGTTCTATTACATAAAGCTATAGGAAAGAATTTGCATTGTATTTTTGTTGATAATGGTCTTCTTAGAAAAGATGAGTTTGAGGATGTTCTGCAGCAATATAATGGAATGGGATTAAATGTGAAGGGAGTAAATGCAAAAGAGCGTTTCTACACTGCCTTAAATGGTGTTTCTGATCCTGAAAAGAAGCGTAAACTAATTGGCGCAATGTTTATTGATGTTTTTGATGATGAATCGCATAATATAAAGGATGTTAAATGGCTAGCACAGGGGACTATCTATCCTGATGTTATAGAATCAGTTTCTGCAACTGGGGGGCCTTCTCAGACTATTAAGTCACATCATAATGTAGGAGGATTGCCTGATTATATGCAACTTCAAATTGTTGAACCTCTTAATTTATTATTTAAAGATGAAGTAAGAAGAATTGGTTTCTCGATGGGGATTAATAAAGATCTTTTAGGCAGACATCCATTCCCTGGCCCTGGATTAGCGATTCGTATTTTAGGAGATATAACAAAAGAAAAAGTTAGAATATTACAAGAAGTAGATTATATATTTATTTCATCATTAAAATCTTCTGGATTGTATGATAAAGTATGGCAGGCAGGTGCTATTTTTCTACCTGTGCAATCTGTTGGGGTTATGGGAGATGAAAGAACTTATGAGCATACTGTAGCATTAAGGGCAGTTGAATCTACTGATGGCATGACTGCTGATTGGGTACACTTGCCATATGATTTCTTAGCAAAAGTATCTAACGACATCATTAATAAGGTTAAAGGAATTAATCGTGTTGTATATGATATTTCTTCAAAGCCACCTGCAACAATAGAATGGGAATAATTAAGAAAATATTACTTCTCTCTTTATTTATTTGTGCATCAGATTTAATTGCACAGGTTCACCATGATACAATTTATTTTTCTGGCAGGAAATTTGTTAAACATGTGGTGAAAGGGGGTGAGTCACTTAGATCAATTGCAGACCATCATCAAGTTAAGGTAGCGGCTATTAAGGATGCTAATGAGCTTGAGAGAAGACTGTATTATAATCAATTGCTTTATATTCCTATTGGTTTACAGAAGCAAGATAGATCGTTCTCTTCTAAAGTTCAGCTTATGAAAAGAAAAGTTGATTTTGATACTTCTGTTACAAACGTTGCTCTATTAATGCCCTATTATTTGAGGAGTAATGATATCATATCTAATGATAATGAAGATACTTTAGGGATTTCAGATAGATTTTATCCTAAATCTGAATCTGCATTATCTTTCCATGTTGGTGTTGAGTTAGCTATTGACTCATTAAGAAAATTAGGTAAGAATATTGTTTTGTATACATTTGATACAGATCAAGACAGTCTTGAAGTATCAAAAATAGTTTATTCTGATAAGTTGCATAATATGGATGTTATTATTGGTCCTATGCATTCTCATTTATTTCAGATAGTATGTAGAAAGTATGGTAATGATCCTAATAAAATTCTGATTTCCCCACTTTCTAGAGAAAATAAAGATATAATTAGATTCTCTTCAGTTTATCAGATAGCATTAACACATCAGGTTCAATCAGAAATATTGATTAATTTCTTAATGGCGAATAAATCTGAAGATAGAATTATCATAATACATGATGAGAAAGAGAGAAGACTTGCAGGATATTCTAGAAATATGTTTCTAGATGAGAAGATAATTGTAGAATCTTTTGAGATAAATAATCTTAAGATGAGTGCTTTGAGGGATTTTCTTGTTGATCATCAAAATATTTTATTACTATCGAAAGAGAAAACCTTTATTAGTACAATTTTGGGAGCTATTGGAAGTATTGACTCTAGCTCAACTGTATTCTCATTTGAGTCAATTATGTCATATGATAATCTTGATATAACTAACCTTATGGAGCTTGATGTTCATATTCCTAATTCAAGAAGTATTGATCCTTCTAGTAGACACGATTTAATTTTCTTATTATCTTTTGAAGATAAGTTCCAGACTAATCCTGGTAAATACACAAAACAAGGTTATGATATTATCATGCATTTTATAGGATCTGCTGATTTGTATAATTTTAAAAAAATACCAAATGGTTATCATGAGAATATTTCAGGGCCTATTTTTTATTATTCAGATTTTAAACTAATCAATGTGCAATTGACTGATTAAATACTTTTTTAAGAATAATTATCTTAGATCAATTATTTCTACACCTGGGAATTCAGCAGCGTTAAATATAAATTCTGGCAGTTTGTTATTGCTCTCTAATTTTTGAACTATATAAGTATATGACCCTCCATTTTTATCGTATATGGTGATTCTTTCTAATTCACTTCTTGCATCATTAATAGCAATATTGATTCTTATAAAGTCTAGACTTTCTTCTGGAAACAAGTCTATATTATGTGTGATTTCTCCTGTTATATTCTGTTGGTTAATATACTTGTATTTGTATCCTTCCTCATAGATAGTAAAGATCTTATTTGGAGTCATCATCTGATCATCTGGATCATGTTCTATTATTTGCACTTCATTCACATCAGCTAAGTATATCCATTGAGTTTCTCCATCATTTATAATTATTTGATTATTCATTGTTAGTTTAAATTTCTCTTTTGCTAAAATTAATGTTCCTTTTTGACTTTCTTTTATATTCTGACTTTGATTCTCTAATATAAAGTTAAAATTAATTTTAATGTTTTCATATGATTTTGTCTTGTTGCTTAATTTATCTAGGATTTTTTTGGCATCATAATCTTGTGCAAATATTGTAGAACTCAGTGTGGTTAGTATAATTATAATTAGTTTATTCATTAGCATCTAATTTTTTTAGTAACTCTTCAAGTGCTATTTCATCTCGCACAAGTACTTTTCTTGCTTTGCTTCCTTCAAATTGTCCTACTATTCCAGCTGCTTCAAGTTGGTCGATGATACTTCCTGCACGGTTATATCCTAGACGAAGTTTTCTCTGTATGAGTGATGTTGAACCTGATTGATGTTGAACTACTATTACTGCAGCGTCATTAAATAATGCGTCTTTTTGTTGGAGATCTGTCTTACTGCCTATAGCTTCAGATTCGCTTTCATACTCAGGCAGCATATGAGCACTAGGGTATGCTCGTTGTGATCCTATAAACTCACATATTCTTTCAACTTCAGGTGTGTCAACAAATGCGCATTGTAGTCTTGTAATATCGTTTCCTGTAGAGATTAACATATCTCCCATCCCAATTAATTGTTCAGCTCCCTTGTTATCCATAATTGTTCTAGAGTCAATTGTAGATGTTACTCTAAATGCTACTCTTGCAGGAAAGTTGGCCTTTATGATTCCTGTGATTACATTTACAGAAGGTCTTTGGGTAGCAACAATCAAATGAATTCCAATTGCACGTGCTAACTGTGCGAGCCTTGCTATAGGTGTTTCAATCTCTTTCCCTGCAGTCATTATTAGATCTGCAAATTCATCGATAACTAGTATTATATATGGTAGGTATCTGTGTCCATCATTTGGGTTTAACTTCCTAGATATAAATTTTGAGTTATATTCTTTAATATTTCTGCAATTCGCATTTTTACATAGTTCATATCTATCATCCATTTCTATACAAAGTGAGTTGACTGTGTTGATTACTTTTTTTGTATCAGTTATAATCGCGTCTTCAGAATCAGGAAGTTTTGCTAGGTAATGGCGCTCTATTTTATTAAATAAGGTAAGCTCTACTTTCTTAGGGTCTACTAATACAAATTTTATTTGTGATGGATGTTTCTTATAAAGCAATGATATTAGCATTGCGTTTAGCCCTACTGATTTTCCTTGGCCTGTTGCACCAGCCATCAATAAATGAGGCATTTTAGCTAAATCAACAACGAATGACTCGTTTGAGATAGTCTTCCCAAACGCTATAGGTAATTCCATCTCGGAGTTTTGGAATTTTTCTGATTGAAGAACCTCCAGCATTGATACGGTATTCTTATTTGCATTAGGAACTTCAATGCCAATAGTTCCTTTTCCTGGTATCGGAGCAATGATTCGGATTCCTTCTGCAGCTAGGCTAAGTGATATGTCATCTTCTAAGTTTTTGATTTTAGATATTCTTATTCCAGCCTCTGGTACAATTTCATAAAGAGTGATAGTGGGTCCAACTGTTGCTGATATTGAAGCAATGCCAATTTTATAGTGCCCTAAGGTTTCAACAATTTTATTTTTATTTTCTTCTAATTCTTCTTTATCAATATGGATCTTGCTTTCGCCATAATCCTTTAATAACTCCATTTCTGGCATCTTGAATTGCGATAACTCTAATGTAGGGTCAAAATCTCCAAGTTCTGTTAATTTCTTTTCAATTTCACTTTTGCTAATTGTTTCCTCATTAGGGGTGCTTTTTACTTCTAAACCTATTTTTTCTTCTATAACTTTAGTAGTTGAAGCATCTTTAACTATTGACTCTTCGCTTTTAGGTATTGCTGGTTGTATTGTTTCTATTTCTTCTTCCAAAGTGTCGTTGGTTTCTTTACTTAATCCTGTTTCTGGAATGTGACTTTCTTTATTTTCTTCCTTAATTTCTCTTTTTGGTGCTAGCTTATTTTTTAATATCAGAATTTTTTCTATATTAATATTAAAATATAATATAATATAAAGCAGTAGACTAGTAATAAGTAGTAGACTAGTCCCAATACCTCCTATTGCTTGAATTAGGAGCTCATTAATATAGATGCCTAGTCCTCCAGCTGTGATTTTTCCGCCTAAGAAATGACTAATAAGAAGAGGTAAAAAAAATAGAGCTAGGCTCGCATTAAAGATTATTTTTTCAAGTTTAATTCTTTTTAAACCTAATATTCTTAGTCCAATTATTAGTGTCGTTAATGGTATCAAGATTGCTGCAATGCCAAACCATAGCTTGATAAATCTATGAGAAATTTGAGCTCCCAGTCCTCCTATTTGATTCTTAGTTTCGTTGTTAAATATTGTATATCCTTCCTGAGATAGAACGCTATCATCAGCTTTCCATTCAAAAATATACGAGATAAAGGCAATAATCATTAGCACTGAAAATAGTAAAATGATTGTTCCAAATATTTTGTGATTATTTGGATCCTGAAAAGGAGTAATGATTTTCTTAATGCTAATTTTCTTTGATTTCTTAACTTGCAATTTATTTTTTACCATATATTCATCAAAAATACAAATGAAAACAGCTGTTTGTATCATTGGGATAACATATGTTTTAGCATTATATTGTTAATAATTCTTAAACTTAGAATTATGTAATTTCTTTATTAGAAAAGATTAAATTTGCATGACATTATGCTTAGATTAAATATCCAAAATGAAACGAATCAATTAAGGTCTGTACTGGTAGGTATTGCTAATGATTCAGGAGGGGTTCCTACTTTAGAGGAGTGTTATGACCCTAAATCAAAGAAACATGTTAAAGCTGGCACTTTTCCATGCGAGAATGATTGTATTAGAGCTATGGATGATTTAGTTTCTGTTTTTCAAAGATATGACATAACAGTGTATCGGCCTCAGAATATTAGTGGATTGAATCAGATTTTTGCGAGAGATATAGCTTTTGTTATTGATAATAAATTAATTTTACCAAATATAATTGAGGATAGAAGACAAGAAGTTGAGGCTATTTATAAGGTGTTGGATAATATAGAAAAATCAGACAAGATAAGAATGCCAAAAGATAGCAGAGCTGAAGGAGGAGATGTTCTGCTTTGCAATGAATATATATTTGTTGGATATTCTGAAAGAGTAGATTTCGATAAATATATAGTTTCTCGTACTAATAGAGCTGGGCTTGACTTTCTGGCAGACACTTTTCCTCAAAAGAAGGTAAAAGGTTTTGAATTAAATAAATCAGATGATGATCCTAGATTAAATACTTTGCATCTAGATTGTTGTTTTCAACCAATTGGACATAATATGGCAATATTGTATAGGGATGGTTTTAAAAATGAAGCAGATTGTAATTTTTTAACAAATTATTTTGGATCGCAAAACATTATTGAAGTTAGTAAAGATGAAATGTGTAATATGAATGCGAATGTATTTTCAATATCAGAAAAAGTTGTAATATCGGATAAAAGTTTTATACGATTGAATACAGAATTAAGAAAGAGAAGTTTTGTTGTAGAAGAAGTTTCCTATTCTGAGATTGGGAAAATGTCAGGGTTATTTAGATGTTCTACAATGCCATTAATAAGAAAATCATGAAGCAAATAACAAATAGTATCTTAATGATTAGTCCAGTTAATTTTAGAGGTAATGAGCAGACGGCTGTAGATAATTATTATCAGAATACTTTCAATGATTCATCTTCTAGTTGCCTTCAACGGAAAGCTCTTGTAGAATTTAATAGTTTAGTAGATAAGTTAGAGAGTGTCGGAGTAAATGTAGTTGTTGTTAAGGATACAAAAGAATTAGACACACCTGATTCTGTGTTTCCAAATAATTGGATCTCTTTTCATGCAAATGGCAAAATAGTACTATATCCAATGTTTGCTAAGAATAGAAGAAAGGAAAGGAGGAAAGATATCTTAGATTTGCTAGTTGATCAGCATAATTTTAAGATTAAGGAGATCAAAGATCTTACTAATTTTGAGAATCATGACAGTTATCTTGAAGGGACAGGAAGTATGGTGCTTGATAGGCAGGCTAAAATTTGTTATGCAGCAGTTTCTATGCGTACAGACAAGGTCTTGGTTATGAAATTTTGTGATGATTTAGCTTATCAACCAGTTTTTTTTGTGGCTAATCAAGATGTTAATGGAGATAGAAAACCTATCTATCATACAAATGTAATGATGTGTGTAGCTGATAGATTTGTAGTCATTTGTTTGGATACTATTGATGAAAAATCAGAAAGGGACTATCTTGTTGAGGTACTTACCAAAACAGGAAAAGAGATAATAGAGATTACCCAGAGACAAAAAAATAGTTTTGCAGGTAATATGTTGCAAGTAATGGGTGATAAGCCTTATCTTGTTATGTCTAGTTCTGCATTTTGTGTTTTAACTAAGGAGCAAATAAGTTTAATTGAAAAGTATTGTCCTATTATTCATAGCCCACTAGACACGATAGAAGCTTTTGGTGGCGGTAGTGCAAGATGTATGATGGCGGAAATATTTTTGCCTAGCAAATAAAATGATAAAGAAGATATTATATAAAGGGATTGAGAGAGCACTCTCAGAATTGTATGCGGCATCAGAACAGAACATACAATTTCAGAAGACAAAAAGAGATTTTGAAGGAGATATTACGCTGGTTGTTTTCCCTCTCCTACATGCTTCTAAGACAGGGGCGGAGGAAACTGCTGGTCAGATTGGAAGTCATCTAAAAGAACATGTTAAGGAAGTTATTAATTATAATGTTATAAAAGGATTTTTAAATATTGAAATTTCTCAAGATTTTTGGTTTAATTGTTTTGTAGAAGTATACAATACTTCTAATTATGGAGTTTTAAAAGCAAATGAAGATGCGCCTACTTATTTGGTAGAGTATTCCTCGCCTAATACAAACAAGCCTATTCATCTTGGGCATTTACGAAATAATTTCTTAGGCTATTCTGTTTCTGAGATACTTAAGGCAAGTGGCAAGAATGTAAAGAAAGTCCAGATTATTAACGATAGAGGTATACATATTTGTAAATCAATGGTTGCTTGGCAAGAATTTGGGAATGGGGAAACACCTGAGTCTTCTGGTTTAAAGGGAGATCATTTAGTTGGTAAATATTATGTAGAATTTGATCAGAATTATAGGAAAGAGGTAGATAGTTTAATTGCTACAGGTATGCAAAGAGATCAAGCAGAGAAACAGGCTCCTATCTTGAAAAGAGCACAAGAGATGCTAGTGCAATGGGAAGAGAAAGATTCTCAAGTGAGAGATCTTTGGCAAAAGATGAATTGTTGGGTATATGAAGGTTTTGCAATAACTTATGATAGGATTGGAGTTGATTTTGATAAAAACTATTATGAAAGTGACACTTATCTTTTGGGGAAGAAAGTTATAGATATTGGCCTTGATAAAGATGTGTTCTATAAGAAAGCAGATGGTTCTGTATGGATAGACTTGTCAGATGAAGGATTGGATCAAAAGATTCTTCTACGTGCTGACGGTACCGCCGTTTATATGACTCAGGATATTGGAACAGCTATACAGAGATATAAAGATTTTGGTTTTTCTCATATGACATATACAGTAGCTAATGAGCAAGACTATCATTTTAAGGTATTATTTCTAATATTAGAAAAGTTAGGATTTAAATGGGCAGCAAATTGTTCTCATTTATCTTATGGTATGGTAGATTTGCCAACGGGAAGGATGAAATCTCGTGAAGGGACTGTAGTTGATGCGGATGATTTTGTGCAAGAGATGGTTGATACAGCTAAAGGAATTGCAAAGGAATTAGGCAAATTAGATGATCTCTCAGAATTGCAGGCTAACGAATTGTATGAGATTGTTGGTCTGGGGGCATTAAAATATTTTGTTCTAAAGGTAGACCCTAAGAAGCGTATACTATTTGACCCTGAGGCATCTGTTGATTTTAATGGTAATACAGGACCATTCATTCAGTATACTTATGCTAGGATTCAATCTCTAAAAAGAAAATATTCGGGGCAGGTGATTATGCCGGTATCTGTGAGTATGATAGAGAAGGAAAGAGAAATTATTAAGCAGTTAACAGGATTTCCTAATGTAATACAAGAAGCGGCCATTAATTATAGTCCAGCACTTGTAGCTAATTTTGTTTATGATTTAGTCAAGAATTTTAATCATTATTATCAGAGTACAAGTATACTTACGGCTCAGTCTGAGGAGCTTATTAATTTCCGATTAGGATTATCTTTGAAAGTGGGTGAAGTTATTAAAACAGCTATGAATTTATTAGGAGTTAGAGTGCCTGAAAGAATGTAGTTTTATAGTTTTCTTGATATTATTTAGGAATATTTTATTGAGCTTGAGTAAAGATTCTGTTAAGAAATTGTTCTAGTTGTTGTGCTGTTCGTTTTGTAAATAGTTCCCCATCTTTTGCATATGATATTTTTCCTGTTTCTTCAGATACTATTATTGCTATCGCATCGGACTCCTCTGTAATTCCTACAGCCGCTCTGTGTCTCATTCCTAGATGTCCTGGGAATTCATTACTATTACTTACAGGAAGGACACTTCTGGCACTTGTTATTTTATTATTGTTTATTATAACTGCTCCATCATGTAATGGGCTATTCTTGTAAAAGATACTCTCAATCATTGCTACTGAGATCTCTGCATTCATTTCGACGCCAGTTTCAGAGAAAACTGCTAAATTATCCATCTGTGTTACAATAATAATGGCCCCAGTTTTTGTTCTGGCCATATCTTCACATGCTTTGGTAATTGCAGTTGTATCTAGATGGTTGTCATGCTCTACAGAAAAATTAAATCTAAATACACCTTTATTTTTTATTATCTTTCCTTTACCTATCATCATGAGAAATTTTCTTAGCTCTTGCTGAAAAACTATTGCAAGGATTATTACTCCAACACCAATAAATTGACCTAAGATCTCACTTAGAAGTTGGAAATGAAAGGCTGATACTATTTTCCATAACAGATAAATAGCAGCAAGTCCTATGAATATATTAATTGCTACAGTGCCTTTTACTAATTTATAAAATTGGTAGATTAATATCGCCACAAGTGTAATGTCTATGATTTCAATGATGCCTATCTTTAGAAATTCCATTATAATATTTTTTTGGCGAATGTAGTAATTTTAACACATTCTATAGCTTCTTTCACATCATGTACTCTTAATATGTTAGCTCCATTTTGTAGAGCTATTGTATTTGTGATACTGGTTCCGTTTAGTGCTTCTTTTGGATTGGTATTTAGAACTTTGTAGATCATAGATTTCCTTGAGGTTCCTACTAAGATAGGTCGATTAAGATCTTTGAATTTATGAAGATTGTTTAGTATTTGATAATTATGCTCGATAGTTTTTCCAAATCCGAATCCAGGATCTACTATTATCTTGTTAAA
>CEUA01023441.1_pt1 | contig 17778 bp, 13 predicted proteins | sample 361541 | NCBI WGS metagenome assembly CEUA01 (sample SAMEA2623079, study PRJEB7988) | marine metagenome | isolation source: saline water (ENVO:00002010), including
AAAAATTGTAAATTCGCAAAAATAAAAAAGAAATAATGCCTAAAAATGATTCATTAAAATCAGTGTTGATTATAGGAAGTGGTCCAATTGTAATTGGACAGGCCTGTGAGTTTGATTATTCGGGTTCACAAGCTGCAAGATCTTTGAGGGAGGAGGGGATTGAGGTTAGTCTTATAAATTCTAATCCAGCTACTATAATGACAGATAAAGTAGTTGCAGATCATATTTATTTAAAACCTCTTACTGTTACTTCAATTATTGAGATACTAGAAGAACGTAATATTGATGCTGTACTCCCTACGATGGGAGGGCAGACAGCACTAAATTTATGTATTGATGTTGATGAGAAAGGTATTTGGAAGAAGTATGATGTTGATATTATTGGAGTAGATATTGCTGCTATTCATATTACTGAAGATAGAGAGCAGTTTCGTAAATTGATGAGAAAAATAGATATCCCAGTTGCTCCAGCCCATATTGCAACTTCATTTTTAGAAGGGAAAGAAATTGCACAAGATTTAGGGTTCCCTTTAGTAATCCGCCCTTCATTTACCCTTGGAGGTAGTGGAGCCTCTTTTGTACACACTAAAGATGAATTTGATGATCTATTATCTAAAGGTCTACATGCTTCACCTATTCATGAGGTATTAATTGATAAAGCAGTTCTTGGTTGGAAAGAATATGAGTTAGAGCTTCTAAGAGATGACAATGATAATGTAATTATTATTTGTAATATTGAGAATCTTGATCCTATGGGGATTCATACTGGCGATTCAATTACTATTGCGCCATCTATGACATTATCTGACACTACTTACCAGAGAATGCGTGATATGGCAATTAAGATGATGCGTTCTATAGGAGAGTTCGCTGGTGGTTGTAATGTCCAGTTTGCTGTAAATCCTGATGAATCTGAGGATATTATTGCTATCGAAATTAACCCTAGAGTATCACGTTCTTCTGCATTAGCTTCTAAGGCTACTGGTTATCCTATTGCAAAGATAGCATCAAAGCTTGCAATTGGTTATACATTAGATGAATTGTCTAATCAGATTACAAAAACAACTTCTGCGTGTTTTGAGCCAACTTTAGATTATGTTGTTGTAAAGATTCCTAGATGGAATTTTGATAAATTTAAGGGTTCTAATATTGAACTTGGTTTACAGATGAAGTCAGTGGGTGAAGTGATGAGTATTGGTCGTTCATTTCAAGAGGCACTCCAGAAAGCATGTCAATCCTTAGAGATAGGAAGAAATGGATTAGGTGCTGATGGAAAAGGCAAAACGGATCAAGATAAAATATTGTATGAATTAAAACATGCAAGTGGAGATAGAATTTTTAGAGTTTATGATGCTATTAGGATAGGTATTCCTATTAAGAAGATACATGAGATAACAAGGATTGATTATTGGTTTTTGCATCAGATTGAGGAGTTAGTTGTTCTAGAAAAAGAGATTGAACAATATACAATTGAGAATCTTCCTATTGATTTAATATTAGAAGCAAAGATGAAAGGTTATGCTGATAGACAAATTGCTTATCTAGTAAACTGTTTGGAATCAGCAGTTTATGACAAAAGAAATAAGGAGAACATTAAGAGAGTTTATAAATTAGTTGATACTTGTGCTGCAGAATTTAAGGCCGCAACTCCATATTATTATTCTACTTTTGAAATGTTAAAGGAGGAAAATGGCATGCAATTTGCAGTAAATGAGAGTGAGGTTACAAATAAGAAAAAGATTATTGTTTTGGGTTCTGGACCTAATAGAATTGGACAAGGTATTGAGTTTGATTATTCTTGTGTACATGGTGTCTTAGCAGCAAAAGAGTGTGGATATGAAACTATTATGATTAATTGTAATCCTGAAACTGTATCTACTGATTTTGATACTGCAGATAAACTTTATTTCGAGCCAGTGTTTTGGGAACATATTTATGATATTATTAGGCATGAAAAACCAGAGGGTGTTATTGTGCAGCTTGGAGGACAAACAGCTCTAAAGCTTGCTGAAAAGTTAGAACGTTATGGTGTTAAAATAATGGGAACCTCTTATAGTGCACTGGATGTAGCAGAGGATAGGGGGAGATTTTCTGAGCTTTTAGAAGCAAATGGTATTCCTTATCCAAAATTCTCAGTTGCTGAAACTGCTGAGGAAGCAATTGAAATTTCAAAGGATCTAAATTTCCCAATTCTAGTTCGCCCTTCATATGTTTTAGGAGGTCAAGGAATGAAGATTGTAATTAATGAGGAGGAGTTAGAACACCATATTGTAAATTTATTAAAAGATATTCCTGGTAATCGAGTCCTTCTAGATCATTATTTAGACAAAGCAATTGAGGCAGAAGCGGATGCAATCTGTGATGGTAAAGATGTTTATATTATTGGTATGATGGAGCATATTGAACCTTGTGGCATCCATTCAGGAGATTCTTATGCTGTACTTCCTACTTTTGATTTGAGTGAAAATGTCCGTCAACAAATGATAGATATCACAAAAAAAATTGCTGTAGCACTTGATACTGTTGGACTAATTAACCTTCAATTTGCTATTAAAGATGAGGTAGTCTATGTAATTGAAGCAAATCCAAGAGCCTCAAGGACTGTTCCATTTATTGCAAAGGCATATGATGAGCCTTATGTTAATTATGCTGCTAAAGTAATGTTGGGAGCGAAGAAAGTCACTGATTTTGATTTTAATCCGACCAAAGGAGGTTATGCAATAAAGGTTCCAGTATTTTCGTTTAATAAATTTCCTAATGTTAATAAAGAATTAGGTCCAGAGATGAAATCTACTGGAGAAGCAATTTATTTTATTGATGATTTAAAAGATGATTATTTTACAAAAGTGTATTCTGAAAGAAACTTGTATTTAAGTAGATAGCATGTTTATGGGTTTATTTAGAGTTATATTATGGTTCTTTATTATTTCATATTTATTTAAGCTAATTCTTAGGTTTCTAGCCCCAATCTTGATAAAGAATTTTGCAAGAAAGATGCAGGATAGATTTACTCGCCAGTATGAGACTCAGCAGAACCAAACCCATAAGGAGGGCGAAGTTATAATTGAAAAAAAAGATAATTCAACTAAAAAGAAATCAGATGCTATAGGAGAGTATGTTGATTTTGAAGAGGTTGATGAATAATAAGATTATGAAAAAATTTAAGTTTTTAGTTCCACATTTTTTAGTTTTACTATTTTTCGTGTGTATTTCTTTTATTTATTTTTCTCCCTTGCTTGAGGGTAAAATGCTAGAGATGCATGATATAAAAGTCTATAAGGCTGCTAGCAAAGAGATTGTTGATTTTCGTAAACAAACAGGTGATGAGGCTCTGTGGACAAATTCTATGTTTTCGGGTATGCCTGCCTATCAAATTTCCACCCACTCAAAGGGCAATTTAATTCAATATTTAGCGAAGGTGCTATCATTAGGTATGCCTAGGCCAGCTAGTCTATTGTTTTTATATTTATTAGGATTTTATATTTTGCTTTTATCTTTAAAGGTAGATTATAGATTGTCTATTGTAGGGGCAATAGCTTTTGCATTCTCTTCTTATTTCTTTATTATTATACAGGCTGGACACATGACAAAAGCACATGCAATTGCATATGTTCCAATGGTGGTTGCCGCTGTTCTTTATACATATAGAGGTAAGATGTTATTAGGAGGGGTATTAACTGCAATCACTGTAGCTCTAGAGATATATGCGAATCATTTGCAGATTACTTATTATCTGGCATTAATACTCTTAATTATTGGCTTTGTTCAGTTTTTTAAAGATCTTAGATCAGATAATCTACTTGATTTTGTAAAACGTACAGGTGTCCTCTTTCTTGCAGCTTTACTTGCATCCGGTACTGCATTCACTAATCTCGCAATAACCATGGAATATGGAGAAGAAAGTACGAGAGGAAAATCAGAGCTTACAAATAATCTAGATAATAAAACATCTGGGTTGGATAAAGATTATGCAACAGACTGGAGTTATGGAGTGGCTGAAACATTCACGTTGTTAATTCCTAATTTTCATGGTGGGGCTTCTCAAGGGGAATTAACTACTGATTCTGAAACATACAAAGCAATACGGAGAGCGCCAAATGCCAAGAAAATCATCAAGCAATTGCCTCTTTATTGGGGAGATCAGCCTATGGTAAGTGGTCCAACATATGCAGGAGCAATTATAGTGTTCTTATTTGTTTTGGGATTGTTTCTTGTTAATTCCGAGATAAGAATCTGGTTAGTAGCTGCAACAATTATGTCTATATTGCTAGCATGGGGAAAGAATTTTATGGGTTTAACCGATCTTTTTCTAGATTATTTTCCTGGATACAATAAATTTAGAGCAGTATCTATGATTCTAGTAGTTGCAGAATTTACAATACCACTTTTAGGATTTGTAGCTTTAAACAGATTTCTCAATAGTAATGGTAATACTACTAAAGATTTTTCAAAAGAAAGGGCATTAAAATTAGCTTTTTATATTGTTGGTGGTTTAGCATTATTTTTTGCATTAATGCCCTCATTATTCTTTGATTTTGTTGGAGCACAAGATCTAAACTTAGAGAAAAATGGGTGGCCAATTGATGCTTTACAGTCTGATAGAAAGGAGCTTCTAAGTTCTGATGCTTGGCGGTCATTTATTTTTATTGCTTTAACTTTCGTAACACTATGGTTGTTTTTAAAGAATAAGATAAAATCGGTACATGTGATATTAATAGTAGGGTTGCTAGTTTTGGCAGATATGTGGACTATTAATAAACGATATTTGAATGAAGATCATTTCGCTAGGAAGAGGAATCTGAAGCAGCCTTATCAACCAACTCCCGCTAATAATCAAATATTAGCGGATAAGGATCCTAATTTTAGAGTATTTAATCAGAGTGTTAGTACGTTTAATGATGCCAGTACTTCTTATTTTCATAAGTCAATTGGAGGGTATCATGGAGCTAAATTAAAGCGTTATCAAGAATTGATTGAGAATCATATCTCACGTGGCAATATGGCTGTACTTAATATGTTAAACACTAAATACTTTATTTCACAGAAAGGCAAGGTGCAGCGGAATGCAGCAGCAATGGGTAATTCCTGGTTTGTAAATGAGATAAATATAGTTGAGGATGCAGATGCAGAGATTGTAGCGTTAAATGAATTCAACCCTTCTAATAGTGCTATTGTAGATCAAAGGTTTAGAGAACAAGTTGTTGATAGTTTAGATAATGAAGGAGCAACTATTGTATTAACAGACTATAAACCTAATTATCTGGGATACATTTCTAATTCCCCAAAAGATGGAATAGCAATTTTTTCTGAAATTTATTATGATAAAGGATGGAATGCATATATAGACGGAGAACTTAAACCTCATTTTAGAGCTAATTATGTGCTCAGAGGTATGTCGATTCCTGCAGGAAGTCATGTTGTAGAATTTAAGTTTGAACCTTCAACATATATAATTGGAGAGAAGGTGTCTCTTACGTCTTCTATAATTTTGTTTTTACTTTTAGCTTTTGTCTCCATTAAGGAGATGAAATTATAATGAAGAAGGTCTTAATTATTACGTATTACTGGCCTCCTGCAGGTGGTTCTGGAGTGCAGAGGTGGCTAAAATTCACAAAGTATTTGCCTAAGAATAATTGGATGCCAATTATTTACACACCTGAGGATCCTTATTTTGAAGTTAAGGATACGGATCTATTAGATGATGTGCCTAGTGAAGTTAGAGTTCTTAAAAAATCGATTTGGGAACCATATACTCTTAAATCCAGACTATTTGGTAAGAGTGATAAGAGTCAGAGTGTAGGTGTTATTTCTAGGAAAAGATCATTTAAAAACTATATGATTAATTGGATTAGAGGAAATTTTTTTATCCCTGATCCAAAAGTATATTGGGTAAATCCATCTGTTAAATTCCTTAAGGATAAAATTAGATTAGAGAATATTAAGCATATTGTTACAACTGGCCCCCCCCATTCCATGCACCTGATTGGATTGTCTTTGAAGCAAGCAATTCCTAATTTAAAATGGATTGCAGATTTTAGAGATCCTTGGAGTGAATTAGATATCTTAGATGAGTTTCATTTACTTCCATTTGTTAGAAATAGACATCGTATGCTTGAGAAGAAGGTGTTACAGAATGCAGATATAGCTTTAACAGTTAGTGAGCGTTGGGCGGAAGATTTGAGAAGATTGGGGGCAAAGAATGTTCAAATTATTTATAATGGTTATGATTCAGATGATTTCAAGCTAGAGCCAAAAGAAAATGATAAGTTTATAATCGGTCATTATGGATTGTTGAATCATCTGAGAAATCCTAAGTTCTTATGGAAAACATTAGATGATATGTGCAACCAAGATAAGAATTTTAATAATAGATTAGAAATTCATTTATCTGGAAATATAGATCAACAAGTAATTAATGAGATTCGATCATATCCCACTCTACAGGGTAAGTTAAAATTATTGGGTTATTTGTCTCATGCTGAAGTTGTGAAGCAGTATAATCAAGTTGATATACTACTGTTATTATTATTTAACTCAGAAAGTGGAGTAGGTAATTATCCTGGCAAGATATTTGAATATTTTGCAGCTAGCAAGCCTATTATAGCTTTTGGGCCAGAAGATAGTGATACACAGAATTTGATGAATAAGCTAAATACTGGTGTATATTTCACTTATAAAGACCAAAATATTAGAGAAGAAATTCTCAATCTCTATTGTTATCAAGCAGGTGTTGAAATTAAAGATGTAGATAGGTTTTCTAGAGAAAAATTAACAGCTGATTTATCAGTTTTATTAAATAAATTGTAAGATGGGTATTGTAAGGAATCAGAGTATAAAGAATTCTATTAGTTTTTATATAGGAATGACTTTAGGGGCCATTAATACTGTATTTATTTATCCAAATGTCTTTAAGGATCATCCTGAATATTTTGGATTAATACAGATTTTGCTTGCATATGCGATTGTAGTCTCAACTTTCACAACATTGGGAGTGCCTAAAACATTTTTACGTTTTTTCCCTGCCATAAAAGAGAAAGGTCAATTGTATTTTTTAAGTTTGATCATTCCAGTATTAGGTTTTCTAATTGCTACATTTTTGTATTTTATATTTAAGCAGGAATTTTTTGGACTGCTTAATGCAAGTGAATTACTAAGAGATAATTTCTTTTATGTGATTTTATTGATCTTCTTTATAGGATTCTATGATGTATTAACTTCAATCTCTCGATCATTTCTAAGTGCCGCAGTTCCTGTCTTTGTCAATGAAGTTTTTTTGAAATCTTATTGCATGATTACTCTTCTTTTACATTGGTATGATTTTGTAGATTTCTCTACGTTCTTAGAGATATATCTGTTTGGCTATGTTCTTAAATTTTTTATTCTCTTTTTTATTCAGTTCTTTAGTAATCGTATTACTATTTCTTTTTCTTTAAATGATCTAAATCTTAAAGAGATGTTTAGCTATGGTTTGTATGCATTAATTGGTGGTGCTTCTGTAATAATAGTATCAAGGATTGATATGATGATGCTTGGGTCTTTATTGAATTTAGAACAAGTTGCTTATTATACTGTTGCATTTTTTATTGGTAATGTAATAATGGTTCCAGCAAAATCTGTAGTTGCAATATCTGTTCCTTTAATAGCTAGTGCGTGGGAGAATAAGGATTTTGAGAAGATTCATACTCTATATACTAAGTCATCAATAAATCAATTAATAGTAGGGGGTGTATTCTTTCTGTGTGTTTGGATTAATATTGATCAAGTATTTTTATTATTACCTGAAAATTTTGAGGCTGGAAAATGGGTTGTTTTTTATATAGGTGTCTCTCAACTATTTAATTTAGCCAGCGGTTTAAATGGACAAATAATTCTTAACTCAAGATATTATAGATATGACCTATTTACTAGTATCTTCTTAGTGTTTGTTACTATTACTACAAATCTCTTATTTATCCCACAATTTGGTATTAATGGAGCTGCAATGGCAACTGCACTTTCAATTCTATTATTTAATATTATTAGATTAATTTTAATAAAGATTAAAATGCATATGCAGCCATTTAGTTTGCAAACTATTTATGTTGTTATTTTGCTTATTGTTTTATATGTATTGTTAAATTTTTTACCTAATACAGGTTATGCCTTTTTAGATATATTCTGGAAATCAAGTGCTGTGTTGATAATCTTTATCCCAGCAGTATACTATCTCAATTTATCAGAAGATATTAATAAATTGATTGATGAGTTATTAGCTAAATTCTCTATATAGTGGTTAAAGTTAGTGTCATATTAACTACATATAATTCTGCGATTCAGATAATGGAGGTTATTAATTCAATTATGTCTCAGCAAGGTCAAGGAGATGTGTTTGAGATCGAATTACTTGTTGTGGATGATTGTTCTACGGATAACACAATTAATCTCTTAGAGAAAAACAACATATCTTATTTATCTACTAATAATAATACAGGAGGACCAAATCAAGGAAGAAATATTGCCCTAAATATTTGTACAGGCAATTTCATTTGTATCGCAGATCATGATGACATCTGGTTCCCAGATAAGTTAAAAAAATTATTATTGGTGTCTAATTTAGCTCCAATAGTTACTTCGGGTTATATTTTGTCTGATTCATCTTCAAAAAAAGAAATAGTGCGAGTTAGTCGTTCATCTAATGGTTTAGGATATTTGGACTTTAAAAGGAATGAAACTTTCTTAAACAAGCTTAGTAAGAGTAATACAGGTCAGCAAACTTATTTAGGTAGTATTTTATTTAGTTCATCTTTGAAACATATCCTATTTGAGGAAGAATATGGGATGATTGATTTTGATTGGATCTTAAGATTGTTTTATAATCAAAAATCAGTCGAGGTTTGTAGTTCTTTATATTTAAGGAAAGTCTCAAATCAGAACTTATCTCTGGTTGAGGAGTATAGATTAAATGATTATAATTATTCACTTAAAGCAATTTTAGATTACAAGAGTGAATTCCCGTATCTAGTAAAAATTGCTAAAAAGAGGCTGAATGGTAGTTTAGCTCGTTATTATTATTTAGTAGGTAATATGAGTTTGGCAAGAATATTTTTTTTAAAATCATCTATTGGATTGAAGACTATATTGTATCTAATTACTACTTTCGTAGGATCAAAAATAGTCAAACGGTATTTTAAAGTTTTTGGATAGGAGAATGAGATTATTTATTGTTATAGGATTACAAAGGACAGGTACAACATTATTAGCTAGTATGCTAGGAAGGCACCCTGAGATAAATATGTTATTTGAATCTGTTACTAAAGATTCTTTGCAATTGATAGGCAAGCAATGGAATGGAAATAAATTATTAGCTTATAGACAGATTAGACAAGAACAAAGAGCTAGTAGGTTTGGTCATCTTATTAATCGTCTTGTAAATTTTGATTTCCGTAAGAAAAATAGACATCATTTAGTCCGACCTTATCCTACTTCTATTATGTCAATTGAGGATTTCAAAAGGGAAGGAGCTATTTTTATTACTATAGAAAGGGATCGGGATTCCTCTATTAGTAGTATGGTGAAAAGATCCGGACAAAGTACAGCGCAAGCAAAAAAAGAATATAAGCTGGGGATGGATATAATTAATAACCTTAAGAAAGAAGGATGCTATTCTCTTTCTTTTCTTGATCTTATTAATAATACAGAAAAGGTGTTAAAGGAGATATGTCAATTCTTAGAATTAGATTATGATGTAAGGATGTTAGATGGTCCAAAATATAATTTTGTATATCCAAATAAGGAAATTATAAAGAAGCAGTCTTAGCTTTTTCATTAAATATAAGTATCTTATAATGTATAATAGCTCTCAAATAGTTTCTTATTTAAGAAGCCATAGTGATATAGCCTTTCTAGAGCCCTGTAGTCAGTTGACTCATAGAATTTCAGTAGGTTGTTGATGGCTAATTTAGAGAGCGTATTGTTATAGTTAGCCATATTTTTTCTTTGGAAACCATCTGGTTTCAGAGGTGTTTCTAATAATATTGATAATTTTTCTATGTCTTGATTGATATCTTCGATGCTCCCTACAAAGAGGATTCTTTTAAAATTAGTATCAATAAATTTTCCATTATGCAAGTACCACCCTATGCCTTTAAAAATGTGTTCTACTTCTTCGTTTCTCATTAGTAATTGAGCATTTTGCTGGATTTCTTTATTTTTAGAAGATAATCCTTCAGCTAAACAGTTTGCTGATTTAAATTTATTCATTAAGGTTATATAATCCTCTCCACTATTCCATTCGTTGAATGGATGCCCTACTTTTAGCTTGCTTTTTATTTTATTGTGTAGTTTATAATATGGTGATTTTATATCATTAAATAAGTTGTTATACGTACAACCTGTAGTGTCAAATTCAATAAGGTTTTTACTGTGATTAAATGCAGATATGAATCGTCTTAGAGGGTTTCTTATGAATATAATATATTTACAATTAGAATTGTTCATTCTAGGTTTCATCATATGGATTTTGCTGATTTTTTTTGAAAGTAGATCATTAATATATGAGCCACCACACTTTCCAATATGAATAAATTGTATTTTCTGTGAAAACAGACCCATCATTTTTCTTTTATTGTAGTATCTATAATCTCGGCATTATCAGAGTCCATTAGATCATTTACTGTATAGTTATGTTTTTTATACCAATAGTTAGTCTTTATCTTATTAATACTATTTTCAACTGAAATGATACGATAATGATAGCATAGTAAAATACCATTATTTATATCTTTCTCTCTTAAATTTGTATAGAAAGGGGTTAGCTTTTCTTTGTTAAGATTTATACTATTTACAATTGTTGGATTATGTGCTGGGCTTTTTGGATGATGATCCCAAATATTATTAAAATATTGGGGTTTAAAAATACATTTTACTTCAATTTCATCATATCTGCATCTAAATTTATCGATTTTATTAGGATGTTTCTTATCATGATTCCAACGGTAGATGTTTGTTGTTAGAATATTTTCAGGGGATTTATTAATATTATTGGATGACATCATTACCCAAGGGACTTTAATGCAGTCTATATCTTTAAATGTGGTGCGTAATTCCTCTCTAATACTTCTGTTAACATGTTTCTTTGTAGTAATAAATTCATCTACATCTACATATATAATCCACTTAAATTTATACCTTATCTGTTTATATAACTTGTTAGCATAATTATTTTCAATAATATTTGATTCATATATGATATTAATCTTTGAGTATGTTTCTAAAGGTATATATATTGATTTGTCATTACTATTATCATCAATAATATAAATCTTATCTATTCCTTGATTGATGTAATAGTCACAAAATTCTTTAATAAAATATTCATCTTTACATCTGGTTATTAATCCAATAAATTTTTTGGATTTATCATTCTTAATATTTCTTCTAGTATTAAATAAATATATTATTTGATCCTTAAAGTTTATTATCTGATCAATTAGGTTTAAGTATATTTTTTTTAGTGTGACTAACAAGATAGATTTTTTTCTTTTTTTTGTTTCTCCCAATCCCATGCAGACTTCATTGCTTCTTCTAAACTTTCTTTAGCTTTCCATCCCAACTTAGATTTAATCAGACTGCAATTAGCAAATATCTTTTCAACATCTCCACTTCTTCTATCACCAATAGTATAATTTATCTTGATATTATTTGTTTTTTCAAATACCGTAATTACCTGCATTACACTTATTCCAATGCCTGTGCCAACATTAAATTTATGATGTCCAATATTAGATAAAATAAAGTCTAATGCGAGAACATGTGATTTTGCTAAATCAACTACATGAATATAATCACGGATACAGGTGCCGTCAGGGGTATTGTAATTATCGCCGAATATGGTAATTTGTTTTCTTATTCCTATTGCAGTTTCTGTAATAATTGGCACTAGGTTTGATGCTTTGTCTGTTGAGCAGTCACCGATCAAAGCAGACTTATGGGATCCAATTGGATTAAAATAACGTAGAGCGATACTATTATAGTTACTTCCTATAAGCATTTTCTCACAAAGTTGTTTTGTTTCACCATAAGGTGATTCAGGTTTTTTTAAGGCAGCATTTTCATCTACTGGTAAAAAATCAGGCATTCCATATACTGTGCATGAAGAAGAAAAAATAATATTTTTAATATTATGCTCAGCCATACAGTGCAATAACACTTCTAAAGATCCAAGATTGTTTTTGTAATATTTTTCTGGATTTTGTACTGATTCTTCTACTGATTTATATGCTGCAAAATGTATAACTCCCGTAACACCTCCCTCTTCTGAGAGAGCTTGATTCATTGAATTTTTATTTGTACAATCAACATTATGCCATTTTATCTTTTTGCCAATTATTCTTTCAATACCATCAATATTTTTTTTTGATGTGTTACATAGATTATCAATGATGACTGGGATATAGCCAGCATTAACTAGTTCAACAACTGTATGTGAACCAATATAACCAGCCCCCCCAGTAACGATAATTTTTCTCATTAGAATGCTCTATTAATTCCTATCACCCATCTCATTTGTATAAAATCATTATCACTTGCAGGTGCTCTATTTAAGAAGAACGGCATATCAAATCGGATAGTTAGCGGATCTATAGTCTCTAATGGCCCAAAATTATTGAATGTATAAGTAAACCCTATCCCAGCGTCTGTTCTCATTGCAAATAAGGCATCTATACAATTTCTTTTGGTAATCTTTTCTGATGTTATAAAACCAGCATCAGCAAATAAATATGAAGTAATATTTTTATTTTTTATTGAATATGGTAGGTACTCAGTAAATTCGATTTCAGTATTGAAAGACCCACCGCTTGTGCCACTAAAATCAAAAGATGAAATTGTCCCATCATCATTAAATACGGGAGATAAATATCCAGTATACCCTCTAAGGTTTAGACCTCCTCCAGTATGAAAATGATTTGTTGTATAGCTATAATCTAAATAGTCTGAAGACAAAAACCCATCGGTTCTTGTAAATTTAGAATCCATCATCTCTTCAGGATTCCCTCCGGCTAGAAATAATTTGCTTTCATATGCCCAATTATTACCTATACCCATCTGTAAGAATAAGCGAGTTTTTAGTTTAAGTTTTTTAAATTTTTTGATGTTTTTTGCTGATAGTGATAAGATGTCATAATCATAATCACTTCCTATTGCAGAGGATTTGAGTTCTAAGTTTACTCTTCCATTTCCATTAGTATAGTTATAATTATGTTCAATACTTATGTTAATTCGATTATTTACTTTACTATTATTGCCTCTACTATATGCTACGCCTGATCGATTATATATTGCATCTGTAAGGTAATTTTCATTTGTTCGATAGAGTGATAAAAATTCTACTGCAAGTTTATTATTTCCTTGGTTGTCAGATTTTTGTATGCTTATTTTGTTGTTATGTAATCCTGCTAAGAATTGTGATTGCAAATTTAATCTACTATTTAGGATAATATTATCTAGATTTGTGTTATATTTTAATCGATAAGAGTAGTAATCATAGTCATTAGGATTTGTAATATCTTCTTTTTGCATTCCTCCTGTATTTAGCCAAGCTGTCACATTAAATAAATGGTGGTGATTCATATAGCCACCATTAATGTTGAGACCTAATTTAATTCCATCATAATTATTCCACCATACATCAGGTCTGTATTTGAGTTCATAGTTTTTCCAATCTGGGTATTGCCATAATTGATGGTCAAAATCTAGTGTAGTATTAGATTTAGAGTTGTTATCTGGCATATAAGCATCTGCTAAACGGTTTGTAGGATCAATTATCACTTGATCTATACCTGAAGGTATGTCAAGTGTTACTTTATATTCAGGGTGGATTAAGTCCCATCCATGCCATTTCGATAGAATTTTTGCATTCGTTGTTTTTATAAACCAGTTATTAGGAATGTGATAATCATATTTTTTTCCATCATTTGCAATTATTCTAAAATCGATAGGCATTTGCATTCTTGATTTTCTTGTGAAAGTTAAGACATCCTCCTTCACTTTGACTGAATAATCAATTCTTTTTGTTGATTCTAACCATTGATCAAAGAACCAGTTAAGGTCTACCTTTGTGTATTGAATAATTGTATTTCTAAAATCTTCATTATAAGGGTGAGCTATTTTCCAGGTAGCAAAATAATGTTGCATTGCATCTAGAAAAAGTTTATCTCCTAAAACATATTGAAGATTATAAAGCATTGCTGCAGTTTTATAATACACATGTCTGTAGCCTCCTCCATGTCTTAGAGCTCCATTAAATCCGTCTGAGTGTGTTGATATTATGGGGTCATTACGTTTTGTAGCATCATTAATGTATGAATAATATATTTCTTCATCAATTGCTTTAGTAGGCTTTCTGAATCTTTCTTCCCATTTATTTTTCGTATCACTCTCTATTACATATTCTCCATCAATTTTTATCATTGCCCATGCTGTTAAGAATTGCGTAAATCCTTCATCCAGTAGTGCACGATATGTCTCATTATTTCCTACCTGTCCAAAAAACCACATATGGCCTATTTCATGGGCAAGAAGATCTCTATATCCAGGGTCGCTTCCTCCATCTAGTGTGATCATAGGGTACTCCATGCCAGATCGTGCATCAGCTACAATAACTTTATGATATACATACATTCCAAAGTCTTCTGAAAAAACTTGAATGCATTTTGCTCCAAATTCGGCTGCGTTCTGCCATTTACTTGCATGTGGTTCTTGAACTAAAGAATAACATATTTTATCTTTCCATCTTACCTCCCCAATTCTATATGTTGGGTCACTAGTAAATGCAAAGTCATGAACATTCTCTGCATGAAATTTCCATATCTTTCTTTCTCCCTTTTTATATGGCGTTATAATTGATGGTGTAGAATTCCAAGTTTTGTCTTTGAAATTTTTTATATCTAATTTTTCTCTTAATTCCTTGGGTAATACTTCTTCTCTATTTAACAGGAAACCAGTTGCTTCTACAATAAAGTTAGAGGCAAAATCTAGCTCTACATCAAATGTTCCGAAATTTCCATAAAATTCTTTGCCTAAGTGTTGGTCTTTTGTCCAACCAAATTTTGCATCATATACACATATTCTTGGATACCAATGTACTCCATTATAATGTTTGTATCCCCAGGAATTAAAAATAGCCATTCTTCTTCTAACATCACCATCATCAAAATATGTGTTAAATTTGATATTAAATGTTATGCTCATATTTTGTTTAAGAGTGTTTGGTAGATATACTTTCAAAATAGTGTTATCTAGTTCAGTTTCTAACTCAATCCCATCAATAGTTATTTGGTTAATTTTTGTGCCTAGTTTCTGTGATTCATATTCTCCATATTTTGGGCATTTATGATTTTGGTGTTGTAGTTCGTCAAGGTAGGAATCAGGCTGAAATGCATTCTGATACAAATGAAAATAGACAACATCTAATGCGTCTGGAGAATTATTTGTATACGTAAGTTCTTGTGTGGCTGTTATAATGTCTGTTTCTTCATCAATTCTAGCTTTTATGTTATAATATACATCTTGCTGCCAATAAGCGGCATGAGGCATCTTATTTTTCCAATAGTTCGGATTATCATTGTTTTGGTAGGTGTTTGGTCGAGCTAAAGGGTTGTATTCTGCCTGATTTACAGAAGTTTTCTTACCTATTGGTATATGTGATTTGTCTTGAGCAAAAGTTAGTGTGCTGACTATAAGAATAATATACAGTAAAGCTTGTTTCATTTATTTTATTTTATTTTGGTTTGCTAATTTACAACTCCTATTCTAATTTCCCCTCTTTTCCTTTAGCATTTGTAATACTTGCATTAAGTTCAAATCCAGTTAATAGAATTATAGAGTTAAAGTATATCCAGAGTAATATAATTATAAGTGTGCCAATAGACCCATATATTTTGTTATATTCTGAGAAATGATGGATATAATAATTAAAACCAATAGATGTAATAATAATACCTATAGTAGCTAATATTGCTCCTGGCGTGAAGAGTTGCCATTTATATTTTTTGCATGGTCCTAAGTGGAATAAGATAGATATGCCAAAGAATAGAATAAGTAGTATTATAAACCATTTTCCATATAGGATTAATTCTGCTGAATATTGTGTTATTAGTTCATACTCTGTAAGATAGTTGATCGTAATTTTCCCAAATATAATTAATCCCATCGCAATAATCAATATGCACGATATAACTATAGTTAGTCCAAAAGATAATAATCTTTGTTGAATGATTGGGCGTGTTTCTCTTATATGGTAGGAGGCATTAAAGGCTTCAATTAGGGAGTTGATGCCATTTGTGGAGAAGTAGAGTATTAGAAGGAACCCAATTGATAGAAGCCCGCTTCTTGGGTTGTTAATTATATCGTCAAGGGTTGCAAAAGTCACTTCGTTTGTTGATGGGGGTAAAATAACAATTAGGATTTCCATCAAAGTCTCCTGTATTCCAGTTATAGGAATGTAAGGTATTAGTGTAAAAAATACTATTATAGATGGAAAGAATGCTAAGAAAAAGTTAAAAGCTAGTGATGATGCTCTTGTGGAAATGGCACCTTTGACCAAACCTTTCCAAAAGAAAATAGATACATCATAGATGCTAAGTCCAGCAAAACCAATTGGCTTTATATTCTTCGCTAATTTCACGCATATATTGAGCATTAAATGGCTTTTAAGCTTAGGTCAAAGTTAGAAATGGAATGAGTAATTGCGCCAATAGAAATAAAATCTACCCCACATTTTGCATATTCTCGAATATTTTTTTCGGTAATTCCTCCACTTGATTCCACTTCATATTTATTGCTAATTATTTTAACAGCTTCTTTTGTTGATATATAATCAAAGTTATCAAGTAAAATTCTTCTTATACCACCTTCTTTTAATATCTCATTTACTTCATCAATATTTCTTGCTTCAACAATAATATCTAGATCTTTATTTATTTCGGATAGGTATCTTTTTGTCTTCTTAATTCCTTTAGAAATACTACCTGCAAAATCAATGTGATTATCCTTAATCATGATCATATCGTACAGTCCAAATCTATGATTAACTCCCCCGCCAATTCTAACTGCCCATTTTTCTATAATCCGAATAAGAGGAGTAGTCTTACGAGTATCTAATAATTTGCATTTTGTATCAGAAATCAAGGAATTTAAGTGATAGGTTTGAGAAGCAATCCCACTCATATGTTGCATACAATTAAGTACTAAACGTTCAGCTGTTAGGATCGAGATGCAATTTCCTTCTACTGTCAAGGCAATGTCACCAAATTCCACTTTGTCCCCATCATTGAAATTTTTAATTACTTTCAAGGTGCTGTCAACTTTTTTAAAGATCATTATAGCTAGTTCTATTCCTGCGATGATACCGTTATCTTTCACTAATAGTTGGGCTTTTTCTGTAGCATTCCTTGGGATACTACCTATAGAGGAATGGTCTCCATCACCAATATCTTCAATTAGTGCATTCTTAATAAAGTTATCAAGCTCTTTCTCTCTCATAAAAGTAAAATTCTTAATATTGCCAAAAGTACAAAAAATGAAGATTGTATTACTTGTTATTGGAAAGACAAAGGAGAAGTATCTGATCGAAGGGATCTCTCAATATCAAAAACGTTTACAGCATTATACTCAATTTGAAATACTTGAAATACCAAATATTAAAAATGTTAGGAACTTCTCAAATGTTGAATTGATGAGAAGGGAGGAGGTAGCGATATTAGAAAAAATAAAATCTTCTGATTATTTAGTGCTTTTAGA
>CEUA01228943.1_pt1 | contig 17770 bp, 17 predicted proteins | sample 361541 | NCBI WGS metagenome assembly CEUA01 (sample SAMEA2623079, study PRJEB7988) | marine metagenome | isolation source: saline water (ENVO:00002010), including
ATTGGGACAGGACATACCCCATTACGAAACGCCAAACCCAAAACCTCAACAACATCTCCACGAGAGTTTACTAGATGATCCTTATTCCCAAAAGAATCTATACAGCTACAGGGAACTGACATTTCTGCGACGTGATAAGCAGTCGACGTTTCGTGACTCAAACCAAGAGCAAGGATATACCCTCCCCCACTAATTAATTTACCTATTGGGCTTTTTGGAGCCCAAATACCTACCTCTAAGTGCTCTCGACAGTAGTAATGCGCTTTAGCGCCGATAGCAGCCACCGGATGCGTAGGATGTAAACTTCGACAGGCATTCTCCCGTCTCCACATCGCATCTGGTATGGCTCCATTCGTTGTAGGTGTTGTTAAAGGATTATATATTTTAGCATTGCGATGATTAAATGAAGGCATTATTAAAGTACCAGATGGACCTAATACTTCAATAAGAGCATCAACCACCGTATCAGCCCCCCCTTTCACCGGACCTAAAGCACCTAACGACGAATGAACCATCAAATCCATTCCAGTCCTGACACCCAAAGCTCGCAGATCTCGGATGATCTCCTTTTTTGCAACCATCTTAAGTGGATCCAAAAGCTCTACATAACCTAATTCCGAATGAATTTGAAAATAATCAACGAGATCTTTTATATTGACCTGACCATTTTTTTTCGGCAATCCTCCGATACTGGCAGTCTCTTCACATTCGACTTTGCTAGCAATTTGGGAAATATTTCTTTTTCCATCTGCCCAAAATAGAGCCCATGATGAAAAACCGGTATTTGAAAGCCGCCGAGCAAAATCTGCTGACAGATTCTCTGTAGTAGGACACAGTATTGCCAAGCGACGAGGAACCCACTTAGCCTCACTTTGAACACGATTATGTCTGATTTTCTGATTCGGTCTTTTTTGCTTTGCCAAATCTAATTCAAGCTCTGACAAGGTCCGTAATGTAGTACGTCTATCTCCGCCCCAAAGCCAACGTTTTAGACTTTTATTTGTAGTTAAATAACCATCCAAGACAAATTCAATCTGTGAATTAATCTTGGCTTGCTTAAGAAGCTTTGAGTGATATTGAAATTCGGCTTTGGCCAATTCAAGAACTTCATTTGTCCCCATATTCGCTAGATAGTAGAGATATGCCGCCATAGAAGCTGCACAAGTTTCTAACCCTTTTAAACTCAAAACTCCAGGCACATCGGCAGAAGAATGGTATGCATCAAACCCAACGCCGGGGCTTTTATGAAACGTAGTTATCCAAGGACAAGGAAAACCAAAAATGGGATCTCCTATTAACGTATCAGAAGTAGACACAAAAGGTTCTCGGAAAAAACGATAGCCCGGTTTATGGCGGTATAAAGCAGACCTTAATATGCTCTCACCAACCCGATCAACAAACCCTGCCGACATCGGTATCGTCGAATGCCATTCCAAACGCCCCCCACATAATATTGGCTTCAAACCAACTGTATCGATGCAAACACCAGCTAATGGATTTTGAAATCGTTTAACGCGTTCCAAATAACCAAAAAAACCATAACATTCATATGCATTTACAAGGCGAATACTCCGGCGAGGTCTCTTTATTTTTCCTGACTCAATCATAGACTCTAACAAACGAGCAATTTCTAAGGTAATAGCAACGCCAGAAGCATTATCGGCAGCTCCTGGTTCACCACTATGAGCAATAGCCCATACCTCATCTTGTCTGTCATCAGCTCCACGTATAATCCCGCTAACTACATCATGATGGCCCACATGCTTTTTAACGTCTGCGCGCAACAATAGTTCGATTTTACCATATTTTTTCAACTGTTTTCTGAGACGCATGCCATCATTTTTTGAAATAACAAACCCAACTAAAGCAGACCCCGCATTAGACAAGGGAATTGAACCCCAACCAAATTTGGTCCAAGCCACTGCATTAGGTAGATTGGGAACAAATTGGTCGCTAATCACTCCCACTACTCCGAGATCTGCCAATATACTCAATAACGATCGAGGACTTAACCGTGTCAGAACGACCTTTCCCCGCAAACTTCCCGGAGAAAAGCGCTTTAGAGAACTAACTTCATCAACAACAACCAAGTCAGCTCTTATCCCTCGATAAGGCGTTGCCGCACTCCACTGAACAACATGCCACGGATTTTCGCGATAATCTAGTACGCGCTCTTTAATTGGGGACACAATATCTACAGTGGCGGACCGAACATCGACAGCTTCCCGTACAATCCAGCGACCTGATCCAATTTGGCCACCGGTCTGTATTGCTTCTACTTCAACACCAGCTCCTACCGATTCATAATTGTGTACAATTTTTTTTGTAGTCCGTTTAAAATGATCGAAAGAGTTCCAACGGTCACTTTCAACAATTTCATCGATTTGTCGCAACATGTTGCGACCACTCGCTTCTTTGAGTAAGGCCGGCAAGATTTTTTTATTCAGCGACCGGACCGAGGCAACTTTCGGATTGGACATCAAACTACCCCCGTAAAAAATAAATTACACTAATATCTTGTTAAATTTTATTCCCCCTAAAAGCCTCTATTATTAAATCTCAACTGCGCGGAGGAACCGCGAATAAAGCCAATACTGCCAATATTACGGAAAGAATCGCACAGACCCAAACAAACTGTACAAAACTATTCATCAAATCAAAACATACTCCCATGAAAAAAGGGCCTATCCCTGAGGCAGCAACCCCGATAGCATATGTAGTTCCACGAATCTTCCCTAAATGTCGACGGCCGTAGTATCGAACCCATACGGTTTCAGAAACAGCTAATGCCAAACTGCTCCCTAATCCAGAAACGACACCAAATACATACGGCAGCCAAAGAGGAACGACCAGGTTCAACACGGACAATCCAATGCCCTGTAAAACCATCGCCAAAACTACCATGATATGTTGGGGTAACAAATCCGCTAAAATGCCACCCGCTATTCGTCCAATAGCAGAAATTAGCGCAAAAACAGAGAACATTAATGCAACATCTATCTCGCCTAATCCTCGCTCTGAAAAAATAGACACAATGTGAAATTGTGTAGCAGTGCCACTCATTGACCAGGATGCCATGCAAGCATTAATAATCCAGAAACTCTTTGTCCGAATAACTTCCGACATACTTAGAGAATAAGTTTCTTTACTTGGATCTTCTTTATCAATTCCCTTTTTTTTTCCATCTATATTTTCACCAACCAGATCAGGGCTATCTTTAAAAACAAAAATCAGTAATGGTAAAATGACTATCCACAAACCTATACCTAGAAGTGCATACGCAGATCGCCATCCATAAGAATTTATCAGTGTTATTCCCAAAGCAGGCACAGCCCCAACTGCGAGAGACATACCAACATTTGAAAGACCACTTGCAAATCCCAAGCGTCGATCAAACCACATGGCCAAAGCATTTCTTGCCAACATGCTTAATGACCCTTGACCTAGTAATCTGAGGAAGAAAAAAACGAAAAACAATGACGTCAGGTTCGAAACAAACTTCATACTAATACAGGTCAATCCAAAAAGAATGACGACGGCAAAAAGCACCCGTGTTAACCCATAGCGATCCATCAAAACACCAACCCATATAAGCGGTAAAGATGCCAATAATGTCCCAGCCATATAAGCACCACTTAACTGCCCACTTGTTAGCCCTAGTGAATCCTTGATATACGGGTTAAATACCGCGACACCAAACGTCTGTCCCGGTGAAGTACAAACTAACAGCACCATTACGACAGGAAGCATTATCCAACCGTAAAAAAAAGGCAGCCGAGTCATATCGCCAGCCCCATGACTCCGAAAAACTGGCTATTAAACATACATTAACCCTTCACGGCACCTGTCGTAAGTCCACCTATAAATTCTTTCTGAAGGATGAAGAATAATATGACTACTGGTAAAACTGCAAGAAACGTCCCGGCCATCATCGCTCCATATTCTTGCGCGTAAAGACCTACCATCTGATTTATTCCGATGGGTAAAGTGAACCGATGCTGACTGTGTAAAATAATCTGAGGCCAAAGAAAATTATTCCACGATGCCATGAAGGCTATGAGGCAAAATGCTCCTACCATAGGACGTTGTATTGGCATTGCAATATTCCAATACAACCGAAACTCTGTGCAACCATCTATCCTACCAGCTTGGAGAAGGTCTTCGGGGATATTATGCATAGACTGCTTGAATAGAAACATACCAAAGACACTCACCGCACCCGGTATAATCAAACCTGCATAGGTGTCGACTAATCCAAGTGTGTAGATTAATTCGTACATAGGTGCAAGCATCACTTGCGAAGGAATCATCATTAGCAGCAGCATAACAACCATGATAATCTGTTTTCCCTTGAATTCATATTTTGCAAGAGCGAACCCACCAAGCGAAGAAAAGACGAGCTGTATTGTAACCGTACTCCCTGTCACAAAAAAACTATTAACCATAAATCGAACATATGGTATTTGATCAAAAAGCTGAATAAAATTATGTATAGAGAATTGATTAATTGGAGGGAAAAACAAATAATGAAACAAATCATCTGGCCCTTTGACTACTGCAGCCAATAGCCAAATCATTGGGGTCAACATCACCCCGGCACTCACTATAAGTGAACTATACATAAGAATTTTACGAATCATATCAATGCTTATACTTCCCTGCCCCAGTCAAACGCATCTGCAAAAAAGATATCAGGAGAACTCCCATAGTTAACGTCCAGCCAATAGCAGAGGCATAACCCAAATCACCTGAAATAAACCCATTTTGAAATAAGTACATCACAACCGTCAAACCTGCGTTATCTGGACCAGAAGTATTTCCTAGCATAACATACGGAAGTTCGAACAGTTGAAACGATCCAATGGTTGTCAAAACACCAACAAAAACTGCAACAGACTGTATACTTGGTAATGTTACGTGTCTGAATTGATTAATAGGCCCGGCCCCATCAACCTGAGCTGCATCATACAATTCACGATCTACTGATTGAAGTGCCGCAAGAAAATAAATCATATTGAAACCAACATACATCCATAACGAAGTCATCACCAGAGCAGGCATAACTAATTCCGGATTTCCAAGCCATTTCGTGTCAATCGCTGTACCAATCGAAACATGCAAAATGCGGTTCAATAATCCAAATTTTGGCATAAAAATCACTGAGAAAAGAACAGCTACAAAAACCTGTCCAACTAAATGCGGAGAGAAAAAACTAAATCGAAAAAAATTTCGAGCTTTTAGGAAACGACTGTTTAATAACAATGCTAGACCTAAACTCAACGGTAATTGAACGCATAATGAACAGATCGCGTATATAACCGTATTCCATATTGCGCGATGAAAAGTAGGATCATCGAACAAGAAAATAAAGTTATCTAAACCGACAAAACTCTGGGCCTTGGGTCCGTTTGTAATATAAAAAGATAGAAATAAACTTTTCAATAGAGGATATAATGTAAAGATTATGAATATTATAACGAAAGGAGCAACAAAAACATAAGGAGCATACTTCGATTGCAGACTAAACCATAATTTTTTCAAAAGGGATTCCGATCGATATAACGACGCACGTCATTCCCTGCGGCACGCAACGTGGAACGAGCAAAGTCTTCGAATCCTTTTTCTCCATTCATCCTATAGTAGGAAGAGCAAATCGAAATGACAGATGCCATCTTACTCTTAGCCATCTCAATAAGCGGACTCGCAAACTGTGGAGGAACATCGTCAGCCAAATCTGCATAAATACGGCCTAATTTCTGACCCGACCAATAATCGCGAGATTCATCAAAAGCTGGATGGGACCACGCTTCTTTCAAAGGAGGCAAGATATTTGTATCTCTAAACCTCTCACCCAGTTGATCCGTATCGAAGTACATATGTTCCGCTACTTTCCACGCCAATTCGGGATCCGGACAAGCTTTTGTGATTCCCAGCATAGTACCACCCATTGTACTTGTGCGACGACTTCCTGGCACAACAGCCGGCAACGGCATTAACGCCATTTTCCCACTCATCCGGGGGATGTCAGATTCAGCCACTTTGCTACGCCAATCTGGACATAAAAAAGAGAGGAAGTAACCCTGCTCGACGGCTTGTGTGAAAAGCCGATATGCACCTAAGTCGGAACCAATCCTATTTGGCCCAGCTACCATCGGAATAAAAAAAAGAAGTGTCTCTAAAGCTACTTCGTTGTCCATAATTAGATCACCATGATTATCAAAATATCCGCCATCACGCTGAAATAAAAAAATTTCAAAGTGCATTGCACTATTATCAGAAAGTTCAATGAGGTATCTTTCACCTGGAATAGTTACTTTTTTTCCAATTCGGATAAAATCATCCCATGTTGCGATCGACTCCACATTAATACCTAGATTTTCAAATAAATCTCGGCGATACGCTAAAACTACGGGGTGAACATCGTGCGGTAGACCATATATTTTACCCCTATTTGTGTAGGGAGCAAAACGGTTTTCGACAATTCGATCGTAGTACCCAGTCCTTTTGAGAATAGGTGATAGATCGATAAAACCAATATATTCAGAGGGGCCTCGGAAAAAAGAGCCTGCTCGACTTATCTCGATTTCAACAAGATCTGGGACGTCTAAATCGGCCCAAAATGCTGCTCTTAAACGACTATTTACAGCATCTCCATGAACGAGTTGAACATCTATATCAACTCCGGGATGATTACTCTCGAAAGATGGAACAGCTTTTTCATAAGGCTCAAGATGATTGCTTGCAAACGTCCACAATCGTAACGTAGCCTCAGAATCTTTCGCTGGATTTAGCGACAAATATCCAAAAGAAATCAACGTCAATAAAAGAATGATTAAGGGAGCTTTACCGAAGGGTGAAGGACTAAAAAGAAATTTTTTGCCGTCCATTAATTCTCCTCAATTATTAATCAGGCTGTCATCAATATATTATCTTAGTGAGAGATTAAAAACATTTAAGTTTCGACTACCACATCCTATGGGGACACATTATACTTTCCAGACTAAACAAAAATTTTACGGAGACATGTTTATGCCTGAACTGGAACGACGATCATTGGGTAAGACGGGGTTGCGACCAAAAGCTTTAGGAATTGGCTGCGCTTGGTTTGGCAGTGAAAAAAGCTCGGATGCCGATACTAAATCGGGTTTGCATCGTGCGATAGAGTTGGGTCTTGATTTTATTGACACTTCTGCTGGATACGGAGATAGCGAACGTAGAGTTGGACTCGCTTTAGAAGGTGGATTTCGAGAGAAAATTTTTCTCCAAACTAAGGCAGGCACTCACCCAAATCACAGGGGAGATTTTAGTGGAAAAACAATTCGGTGGAGCGTCGAAAATAGTCTCCGTCTTTTAAAAACAGAATACCTCGATTCAGTCCTAATTCACGATCCTCAAGAAATAGAAAAACCCCTAGCTCCTGGTCATGCACTTGATGAACTTCTCAAAATGAAACAAGAGGGTGTAATAGGCCATGTCGGGCTTGGTGTCAGACAACATGATTTTCACAAAAAAGCAATTGAAACAGGCAATATCGAGATAATCTTATCTTATTTAGACTATACACTACTTGATCAGTCAGTAGCTAAAACAACCTTGCCTTTGGCCAAAAAGAAAGGGGTAGGCATCATATTGGCGAGTGTATTTGGGATGGGATCCCTTTGCGGTGTCAAACCCGACACGGAGACTGAACTACGCAGAAATCCAACTTCTCCTCCAAAGGCATACCAAATGTGGGAATGGTGTAAGGAAAACAATGTAAATATCCGGCACTTAGCTATGCAATTTTGCCTGGCAGCACCAATTGATGGAATAGTCATGGCCGGTCCGAGTAACGCACAAGAAATTGACGATGCCTTTGAAGCGGCAACTACAGAGATTGATCCGCAGGTTTGGGAGATTTTTAAATCAAAATTTGGCGTAGGGATATGACCTATTTCGTACCATTTCTACTTGATCTGTTTCCTCTTTTGGTTTTCGTGATTTTAGATAGCCTTGGTAAAATGCGCTATGCTTTAATTGGGGCTACGGCAGCAGCAGGCTTTGAGGTAATATATAGCTATTTGACTATTGGTTATTTAGACAGTTTTTCCTTGGTTTTCGCGTCAATCATACTGGTGTTTGCAGCCATTTCTCTTTACTTCAACAATCCTATTTTTTTCCGTCTAAAACCTGCTTTAATCGGGAGTATCACTGGCTTAATCCTTATCATAACATCGGTAATGGATAAGCCTGCTCTTCTTGCAATGGCCGATCATTACTCCACTCTTCTCCCTGAAGAAATGAAACGTGTCTTGGAAAACCAATCTGCCCGAGCCCAATTAAAACGAGCAAACGGCGTTATTGGATTAGGCCTGATATTTCATGCACTTTTCACAACATGGACAGCCGTTAAAAGTGGCCGCTGGGTGTGGTTCTTCGTTAGCGTCCCCGGTCTATATGTTACAATTGCACTGTGCGTTTGGGCCAGCATCTAATCTTTTGCTATTTTTAGGGGTATTGCCATGGGAAACGAAATACGCCCGTACGAAACCAGTATAAACCGATCCATAAAAGCAACCAAACTCCAAACCCTTGTGCTACCAAGAGCCCCAACGAAAAAAAACTAAAAACAAAACCAAAAATAAATTTAGCGGTTAAAATAAAGCCTAATGCAAGAATGAATATTGCTATAAATTTTCCGATTTTATTCGAATTGATCCATAATCGTGAACCGATACCCAATGCAAAAATCGATCCGATCCCAAGAATAACGATTATGAAAATATTTGATATATTGACAAAAAGTGGCCAAACAAGATTTAATGCCAATATCAACCCAGTCGTAATCAAAATCAAACCTGTAATCTTCGCCAAAATTATTTCGCCTTTATTAAGCCAGTTAAGTGCTATTTATCGTTTCTTTGGTATATTAATGGTTGTGGAAAAATTGCGGGTAATTTTACGCACAAGACTGATCATTTCTATCAAAAAGATACAGTTGATCTGTAAATAGTCTAATGGGAGTCACTTGATGAAAATAAGACAGTTCCATTTAAAAATGCCATTGTTTTTTATAGGATGTTTTTTCATTTTTGCATCTTGCAACAATGGAGAGAAAGACATGGTATTCGACGCCGGCGATATGGGCGATGGAGATAGCGAGAGATTAGTTTTTACCAAACGATCGAATTCGGATTGGGAAAAGTCAGAGAATCAGGATAGAATCAGTGAAAATGTTTGGCTTACAAGAGCTGAGAAAGGCTTGCTTTTTAATTGTAAGGTCGAAGCGTCATCTAACAGTTCAGGACCGACAGGAACTCAGTGGATAGAAGGAAAAATAGCTGACTTTACAATGGATCAACTTCAGTCTCTTAAATTCACCTCACTAAAAAAAGCTGCAAATGCGAAAATGAAGCTCGTCGTTGGGAAAACTTTCATTGTGAACCTTCTCGAAGATAACATTTATATAGAATTGACTTTTTTAGCCTGGGGAGATAAATCGGAAGGTGGTGGTTTCTCTTATTCCCGGTCGATTATTCCGTAAATCTACACGATTTCACCAAGTCATTTAATCTGATTTAAGTTTTGTGAAAACTAATGCCCTCAAGGCATATTCAAAAGCGAGCAACCGCATGCTACGCACCGCGATATACTGTTCACTCTGCTTTCTCTCGTCGCTTCATGCTGGCGAATGGCACGTCGACCGAACGCATGGGAAAAACTTGGTTACGTTTACGTCGGAAATATTAGGGTTTTCTTTCGATGGTAAAACTGAGGGAATAGATGGCTTCATTTACCACAAAAACAGTAACATCTTGGCCGCGGGCTCAGACTTCTTTTTTGAAGTGAATTTAACTGAATTAGATACGGGTATCGGAAAACGAGATCGCGATATGCGAGAGATACTTAACACGAACCGCTGGCCTAAGGCTACATTTTCGGGTAAATTGGGCGAGGTTACTCAGGACTCACTGGATCACGAGTCGTATGTGTCGACCTCGGAAGGTACTCTCACACTGCACGGGGTAGAAAAAAAAGCTGTAGTAACCACCAAGATCAAACATCAAAAAAATCAGATGTACATAGACGCTGAATTCCCCTTACGCCTCAGCGAATTTAAAATCCAAGCTCCTAAACTAGCTGCTTTCATTAAGGTAAGCGAAAATATAAAAATAACAGTGAGTTTCTCTATGAAACCAATCGCAAGTGAGCCAGGAAGTTCAAAATGAAAATTCTTCAAATTTTTGTTCTTTTCTTTTTATTCTCCACCCTTTCTGCTCAACCTTCATGGCAAACCGACTTGAAGGCAAAAACAGACATTAAAAACCTTTTCGGCGCTATTTTGACAGCGAATCTTCCGACCTCTACCATGCTTTATTCAGGTGATTGGCATTATGAAATTTCGCATCGTTTTATTCCCCAAATCCGAGAAAAAGGAGCCTTTGGTGGCCTAGATGGAGGTGCGAACGTACGGATGTCAATTGGTTACGGTGTCCGAAACAACCTTAATTTGAGAATAGGACGAAGTAGTTTTCACGACAATATAGACGTGCACCTCAAATTTAAAATTTGGAGCAATTCATATCCGCGTAGTCCGAGTGCAATTGCATTGAAAATAGGTTTCGCAAGAAATGGAGACCTACCTGATGCACGATTAAAAAATCGAAGTTGGCAATATTTCGCTCATTTGATTTATAATGTGCAATGGGCAGATTCTCCACTACGAATTGGAATCGTTCCTTCCATTCTTCTCAATACTGCCCCATACAGCGTAACATACCAGCACTCGATTGTTGCAGGCATGTATGCGCTTTATTATATAGATGACATGCTAGGCTTGTGGGTTGAAACATCGCCACTTATAGAGGGTTATCGAGGAAGGCTTTGGCCTCTAGAGGCACAGAACAAAAAGTACACAACACCGATAGCCTTAGGAGCATCTTTGGAAACTGGTGGGCACGTTTTTTATATTTTTGCTACAAACAGTCTACAGTTGAACCCGACTCAGTATTTAGCAGGAACACCTGAGAAATTCTCACCAATGAACTGGCATCTGGGTTTTTGCATCACTCGTCATTTATAGGAAACTGTCTCAATTATGGTTTTTGATAGGCGCTTGATAGAAGACTACAAAAAACAAGGATTTCTTGTAGTTCCAAATCTGATAGATCGCGAAACGGTCGAAAATATAAGAGAGCAAGTAAATTCTATTTTGGATAAACCGGACGAACGTCCGGAAGGAGTAGTATTAAATTTAGAAGGATCGACAATCGCCGACAAAAATAGTTCCTCAGCAAGAAATAAAGATATTAGAGGAGCAGCATTTCTCGTGAGATTCATTCCATTCTTTAAGGATATCGCCAAAAATCCAAATTTACTTCAGTTTGTGCGTGCAATAATTGGACCCAAAATTAGAGTATTCAGAGATCAGGCGCTATTTAAACCTCCTGGTGGACAGAAAAAACCAGTACACCAAGACCAAAGTTATTTCCGCATTAATCCACCTGATGAGTTAATTACCGCATGGATAGCGATCGATGATGCCACGACATCCAACGGATGTATGCACTACATACCTGAATCGCACCAACACGGACTATTTCCAATTGAAGCAGATCCAGAAAGGCCGGTGCACCATATTCCCAAAACAAATCATATTAATCTACCAACAAGCAGGGCCTGCCCTGTCACAGCAGGCTCCGTGATCTTTCATCATGGCTGTACGCTACACTTTAGTGAAACGAATCATAGTCACGATTGGCGTCGAGCCATAATTTTTCATTACACTACAAAAACAGCTATTTCTGAAAACATGGAATTAAATAATCAAATTTCTCTGGAATTAGAATAAGTTAAGTGGAGTCCACAATATCAATTGTTTTGTGAATTGTATTTAAAAGTGGCTCGGATAGTCTTCCCAATTGAGCCGCTTCACACGCTTCATCTAAATGCAGTAATTCCGCTAAACCAACAACAACTCCTGAGACCGACTTATTAGAAAGAGCATATCGAATAGCCGTCTGACTATCAGTACCAACTTCGTTTTGTGTAACATCCCAAATTTTTTTGGCCATCCGCTGATTGGAATCAATATCAGCCATTGGGATAATCTCTGATTCTCTTCCATGTCGCTTGTCAGTAGCTAGTACACCAGCTGCTAATACTCGAATAACCATTACGCCCATCTGCTGAACCGAACATTCGCTAATAATATTTCGAAAATTAAAGCTCGGCCAAGATTCAGACATCTTACGACCAGCACTAGGATTGATCATATTATAGTACACCTGAGCACTTTCGTAAAAACCGGCATTAACAACCTCTTTCAGTGCTTCCGGATCACCATTAGCTGTAAATCCTATGTGCCTTACAAGGCCCTTCTTTCTTACATTTTCTAATCCCTTACGCACTGGTCCTAACATCTGTTCAACAGTCAAACTACTGCTTCCGTCAAATATGTTTTCCACACGATTATGCACCTGCAAAAGATCTATTGAATTCATATTCAACCGATTAAGGCTAGATCTAAAAATACCCTCTAACTGTCCACTTAAATCAGCTTCTTCTGGATCGAGCATCACTTTAGTGGCAATATGTGGTCGGACTGATTCGGATAATTCACCCAACAGCGAACCAATATTTTGTTCGGATACCCCATTACCATACATAGGTGCTGTATCTATCCAATTAATTCCAGATTTTATGGCTCTTTTAATGGCTTCTCTCTGCACGTCTGGATCTGATCGGATCAGAATGCCGCCTACGGCTCCTCCTCCAAACACAATATTAGACATCTTTAATCCTGTACTTCCCAAATTTCGATAATTCATCTTATAACCATTCATAATCAGGCAACAGCATAATTTCCAGAGAGTGTGCATTATCCAAAATCATTTTTTCGCCTTAGAAAAAACTATTATAAAATCCCTAAGTGTCTTATCCAGCTACCAAGAGAGTCAATAAAAGAACAACCCAAATTACCTCTAAAAAATGCCAGTATTGAGCACAAAAATGAACTAATTTGAGATGCTCTCTGCTTAATCGCCCTCTACGACTTTGCCAAGCCAAACGTGTTATAGGAATCATTCCTCCGACAACGTGCAGTGCGTGAAGTAAAATTAAGCCGAAACTTATTCCGTATGTTCCTGCCTGACTATCCTTAACATATTCAAAATGTATACTCAGCATCTCAAGCAGTGCAGGTATTTGAATTAAAACAAAAGCCCAAGCCGCTGCCCACATCCTCCACAACCAGATATCAAGACCGATCCAATCTTCTTGGTTCGCAGCTTTCGTAACACGTAAAACAAAAAATGCTGTAATAAGCAATACACCTGAAGACAACCATAATGATGGGGGTAGATATAATGGCGCCATGCTACTTGTTGCTGGACTTAGAAAACGGTAAAGAAGAAAACATCCAATACCAACAGCAAAGAAAATAGCTAAAGCTATTAGAAAAATAAGCATTCCTAAGTTGCTATTTTTTGTGGTGTCAGCTCCTCCCCATGAGGCTATTACAGGCTCTCTTTGTGTACTATCTCCATCCATTTAAAAATGTGCTTTCTATCTTAGAAACTGTTATCGACGTTAAAAGATAAAACAATCGACGTAATCTACATTTTAGAAAAACTAATTAGGTATACGACTCCAACTGCCATCAAAACCTGTATAACCCTCCAAATACGTCTGATATTTGGAATCTAACCTTTCTACAAGTGCTTTTGAAGTACTTGGTAATGACCAAGGTGCTTTTATTCTATCTTTTTTCGAACGAAATCCGAACCCGCACGAATATCTTCTTTCATTAGTAGCCATATTGGCATGAAACGTTCGTGACGCAAAACATATTATATCTCCTGGCTCTGAGCAGATTGCAATACAGCCCGGAACATCCATCCAATTGCACGCACTATCGTCTGTAGCATCAATAGGTCGAAAACTAGATCCTTCGGCAGTTAATTGATAGCCTTCGGGTCCTTTCCAATCTTCAAAATGCGATTTTTCAATTACAGCAATACCGCTTCGATCAGGGTGGCTTCCATTTAAGTAAAACCAACACCCACTAGGAATTGAAAGCCTATTCAAGATGTCATTGGCCGTTTTCGGATATGTAATATGTCCGCGATGATCCTTATGCCAATTGCCCATGCCCTCGCCCGAACTTCTCAAGATTGCTGCAGACCGATGCAGACAGATAGAATCGCTACCGTGAATCATTCTCAAAAAATTTAAATAAGGCGAATGATCCATTAACCTCCAGAGAACATCACTTTCTTCTGCGAACATCATGTGATACCTATTCGACGCGTTCGGGAGATTTCCAGAAGGATCTAATACCTCATCGATTTCTCGTTTTAAGTCTTCGACCCAACTCAAAGGCATCACACTCTTAATAACACAATACCCATATTTGCTCAGACAGTTAGAGGCGGACGTCAGGTCAGATGTGTCGAAGTAAATATTGTAATCAGGTTTAAACAATGTCACTTTACTAAGATCTCTCAGTAACTTCCAATAAGTGGTAACCAAACTGGGTCTTTACAGGCCCTAAAACAGTATTTAAATCACCACTAAAAACAACATCATCAAATTCCTTTACCATCATACCAGGCCCGAATTCGCCCAGATCACCACCTTCACTACCGGAAGGGCAGCTTGAATGATTCTGAGCGACTTCTGCAAAATCAGCTCCGCCTTCAATCTCTTGTTTTAATTCTAAACAAATTTCCTCTGACTCCACAAGAATGTGGCGAGCACGAGCAGTTGCCATTTTTTATTCCTTCGTTATGTGTACTAGTTTAAAAAAAGTTGTTGATTTTTTTAAAGATGGTTTCTTAGTCCAATTGATAGATTCGAACGGCATTTTCGTAAAGTATTGCGCGCTGTTCGGCCTCACTATAGCATTTAATAATTTCTCTTAAAGAATCAATCCATTCCTTTAGTGAGGCACCCAGATTACATACAGGCCAATCTCCACCAACGACTACGCGATCAAAACCGAAACTGGAAACGCAATGAAGAACTGTTGGGGCGAGCAACTCCGTATTCCATCCGACAGGAACACGGGCAATTATTCCCGACAACTTACACACTACATTTTCACATTGTCCTAGCGCTGATATATCATCAAGCCAATGCTGCCGACTGTGCGCAAAGGGCTGTTTTTCCTCAGGTTCAAGTAATCCAGAAACAATCTGAGGATCTGCGTTCCCACAATGGTCAAGAATAAACAAAGTGTCAGGGCATTTTTTAACCAGATCAAGAGTGTCGCCTAATTCATTCGGCCTCATACACAGATCGAAACTCTTACCTGATTCACCCAGACAATGCATTCCATTGATAAACGATTGCTGTAAACACGAATAACGCGGCATCTCCGGAACATGAAGCACCTGACGGAAACCTTTCACATTAGAATTATCACGATAAGATTTAACAATATCTAAGAACCCCTCTTCAGCTGGGCTGCCACTCACTACTGCAGCAACCATAGGATTATCGCTTCGAGCGCAAAAATCACTCACGTAATCGACTTCTCTACCTCGTTGCGTCGGTTCGACATCGACCTCCATATACACCGTTTGGTTTATACCACACCCTCGAGATGCCTCGGAATAACCATCCATGTCATGAGATTTGTTGAGCATTTCAACATCCGCTAACCATGGCAGCGAGAACTCTCGTAAATCCCACATGTGCTGGTGAGTATCAACAATCGGTAACATTTCTTCTCCTATGAATTAGTACGCTCATATGACGGTATTTATGTCCAATTTACCCGATAATAGGGCTTCAATTGCTCCATTATCCGATCCAATTCAAATAAGTCTTCTGCATCTAAATCTAACGATCCCGGCGACCTTCTTTTATTTGTCACAAACACGCCTCGGCGAACTAAAATTTCCTTAATAACGGAATGCCCAAGTAACAAAATTAGATTGATTTGAGGTAGTAATACGTTAAATAGCTCGCGTGCTTTTGATTCATTTTCTGATTTGAAAGCATCCCAAATCTGAACATGTAAATCAACTCCTTCTACCGCAGGCATAAAGCCCGTTGCACCTCTTCGCAATTCAGAAATCATCCACCTACCATGTCCACCTCCAAAAATCCCCAGACATCCTTCACCAACACTTTTGACAACGGAACTAATTTGATGAGCACTTGGCATCTGCTCTTCTTTTAAATATGAGATATACTCAATATTTTCGAACATCTCACACATTGTTTTCGTTGTCAATCCTCCAGATGTATGCTGCAAAAAAACCGGCCGTCCGGCTACTTCAGCAATTGTCGAATAGTAGTCCCTGACCTCATCTTCGGTCGGAGCAGCCAAATAAGGCGGAAGAGCTACTACAGCATCCGCGCCCGCTCGAACCGCTCCATGCGTGCATTCAACAGCTATGGCTTTACTTGGTCCCGCAACTCCCGCAACAACCGGCAATCGACCATTAGCCGCCTCGACAAGGACCGCAGTCATATCTTCGCGTTCTTTTTCGCTCAAATACTGGAATTCGCTTCCCAATACCGGAAAAACTAAGCCATGCGCACCAGCTTCCACACAAAATTCAACCTGCCTTCGCATACTCTCTTTATCGAGTTGACCATCTTCAGTCAACGGCGTCTGCAAAACTGGAAAAATCCCTTGCATTACATCTGACATTTATAGATCTCCGTTACTGTGAATACTTCTCAGAAAGTACGAATATTTCTAATTAGCGTATCATCCCATCTGTGGGCCTGTAGGTAGCTAATAACAGTTTCCGTGGCACTTTTTGTTTGAATTCTTAATAATCCTTCCACTGAAAATCCATCCACATACCCGCATTTGTCACCCAATAATGACGCTAATGTTTTCTCCATTCCTTCAATCTCAGGTCCTAAACGAAGTAGCGCCATCGCAGAATTAACTCTTAATTGATCTCCGCTGCTCCAAGAACGCCTTTCCAAATCAGACCATTTTTCTACCGCTCTATCGCAAACAGAAATTATATTCGGAAACAAACTGGAAGCAGACTGTCCCATTTGACCAATAGCATCTAACGCAGTCCTAATCACGCGATCATCTTCACTCGCGAGAATTTCACATAACCTCTGTAATACCTCAGGTTTCGCAGCTATAGATCCGAGTTCTCCCAGAGCAAATAAAGCGTTTATTCTTACCCATTCATCACTATGTTTCAGGAGATCAGATAGTGGACTAACCGCTTCTTCACCCATAGCACCGAGCGCATATGCGGCGTCTTCCATCACGACGGCACCTTCATTCCATCCTTCCTTTGATTCAACTAATAACCGAATTAAAGATTCGATTGCAGGTGATCCGATCGCTGCCAGTGCATAGATTGCATTTTGTCGAATCGATTCATGTCTACCTAAACATTTGATTAAAATGGGAACTGCTTCCGACGCTGACGACCCCGCCAATGCCAAACGATCTAAGATGGAGATTTGTTCAGGAATAGGTCCGTTTTCTTCTAATAAATAAATGCTCTCACTAAAATAATTTCTGTTAGCTTCTGATTTCACAGTTACCGATCTACCACACATCCAGTCCCAATTGCACCTCCAAAGGGCATTTGTATCGTAGATACTCTCATTTTTTTTCGGGGACTTCCATTCTTTACAATGATTATTCCAACTCGGGTTTTCAGGGTCAGAAACCCGTGCGAAAACAAATTTAACCATATGACGACATCTTGACCCGATATTAAGAGATCCACCATGCGCAATGTCAAAATGTACGAGGATACAAGTTCCGGCAGTACCGCCAAATTGCTTACCTCTG
>CEUA01099451.1_pt1 | contig 17709 bp, 6 predicted proteins | sample 361541 | NCBI WGS metagenome assembly CEUA01 (sample SAMEA2623079, study PRJEB7988) | marine metagenome | isolation source: saline water (ENVO:00002010), including
TTTGATGAATACGGACAAGAATTATGGTCTCAATCCGTACAATTTAATTACAGCGGTGAAAGATATAGATACGACTCTAACGGTAATCGTATAGAAGGGAATACGGGACAATGGCAATTAACAGGTGACCAAATTAAAGCCTGGTTAAAAAATCCTGCCATTAAATTGAAAGATGGTAATTGGGGTAATGAATTTGATACCTATAATTGGACAACTACCTCTGGTGATTTAGGAATGTATTTAGCTTTGGCTGAAGGCAGAACGCCCGAAGAAGTTAAAGTTTTAATGGATAATCTTAATGCAACTTCAGACAGTATATCGAATTTTGTAGATATCCTATCCGCTTCTTTTGATCAAGGAACAAAGGTATTTACAAATCTAGTAACAGGGGCATTAGATTTTACTCTAGATAAATTTACTAAATTCGTTGAAAAAACAATAGATTACGACCAAGATCAAGTTTGGCTACCAAAGGATGCCTTTGGAATGGCTGTCTCTACTATTCAAACAGTAACAATACCTGTATCTGATGAAACAATAATCGTAACAGTTGTTGATGGTAAATTTCATTTTGATGGAGTATTAGCCGCCAATAAGACTTTAAAATCTGGCGCTACTTATACCTTTGATCAATCTGATGCTTCTAATGCAAATAGTTTGTTAAGCCTTAGCGATACTCAAGATGGTATTAATGGCGGAGGTTCAGAATATCTAACTGGAGTAACTTATACAGGAACACCAGGTGAAAGCGGAGCTTCCACTAAAATAGCAGTTACAGACTCAACCTCATCTTTATATTTTTACAGTATAGCCGCTGTTGGTATGGGCAACGAGACCCTACTAACTGCAAGTGCTGCTGTAACCATGGAATTAGAAACCGTTTCTGGAATGGGTTGGCAAGTTACAGGTGATGGTTTAAGTCTAAGGATACAAGAAAGCGGTGATTTTAGTTATTCCATAACTGGTGGTGTTGATAAAGATTTATTTAGAATAAGTGATTCTGGAAAAGTTGCTTTTAAAGATAGTGCTCCAGATCCTTTAAATCCTAATGATTCAAATGGTGATGGCGAATACGTCATAGAAGTAACCATAACGGATAATACGGATGGGTTTACTCAAGCCGTTGAGTTTACTATGTCAATTCCTGATTGGAATGAGACTAGGAGTTATGCTACTGATACTGCACCTGGATTAGCTGACGAATCTAGAGTAGTAACTATTGACGAACACGTAATTGCTCGCGCTTGGTCTTCTTGGGATGAAGAAAATCAAACTAATATTGAGTTAACTGAGGGAATTGAAATTAAGTTAACGGGCGTAGAAGGCCTTGATCCAAGTACATTTAATGTTTGGTTGAGAGAAAGAGACGATAACGGTAATCCAATTAAAGATAATGCAAATTTTTGGTTATTTCATGATAGAGATAACGGAAAGTTTTATCTTAACCTTAGAGAAGGCAATGCATTAGACTTTGAAGCCCCTAGTGATGCAAATGGTGATAATGTCTACGAACTTATATTAGGTATTGAGGTTTATGGTGGTTCAGGCGATTCCGTAGGTACAACCGAAGAATTTCTTTTAATTGTTAATGACACGCAAGAAGATCCTCAAGCTTTTTTCCCTAATTGGGTAACTGACCCAAGTCAAACTACTGCGGATGGAACGACTATCACTTGGCAATGGTCTGCAAATGAAGCTCCAGTTGCTGATTTAACTGAAATTACTGTTGGCGGTACTCCTGCTACTAGTGTTTTTGTTACAGGAAGAGTTCTTAGTTTACAGCACCAAGATGGAGGGAATCCACAAACTCTTGAGGAATTGATGGCAATCAGATTTGGAGGCCAACCAGTTTCATCTATTACTGGTGGAGCAGACGCAGATCTATTCATAGTAAGAGATACCGAATGGGATACTCAAATCTTTTTTAGATCCAGACCAGATTTTGATAATCCAACTGATGCTGATGGAGATAATATTTATGAATTTGAGCTTACCAAAACTTCTCCTGATGGATCATCTGTTAGTGAATTAATTAAAATTTATATAAACTCAGCTACCTCTTCAAACGAAGAAGGAAGTACTTATACTGCTCCTGAAAAACCTAGTGCTCCTTTGATACTTACAGTTGATGAAGTAGCAGAAAACATAGGAAATGAGCAAGGAAGTAGAAATGTTGTAGGAACAGATGGAGATGATAGCTTCACTAGAGAAACTCAAAAAGGCTGGGCATATATAGACGGCGGCCAAGGAAATGATAATTTTGGTAGTAATATCGATGGTCACTTTACAGGCGGGGAAGGTGCAGATATTTTTCAGATATCCTTACAGAATGTCGCAGATTTAAACAATTTTGGTATTAGAGACTATTCTAAAGCTCAGTCTGAAGACGGTAAACAAGGAATTAATGGTTATGATCAAAATAGAGATGGGACATTAGACCTATCTAGTGAAATAGATTGGTCTTGGGTACCTTTGATTGCTGACTTTACTCCAGGCACTGACAAATTAGCCTTAACTACTTACGGATGGACAGGAATGAACGTCCCTTCAATTGCTAAAGCTGATGTAAGCATTGTTCAAGGTACCGGAGAGCTTTCTCCGCATGCTTTAGTGTTAATAAGTGGAAAAGCAGCACAAGATAGAGGTTATTCTGATGGCGGCGTTTTGGCCGTACTTTTAGATACAGATGCTTCAACTGTTTCTATGGATAATGATGTGACCGAAGCAGGTAATCAATATGAGACTCAACTAGGAAATATTAAGGATGCTTTGGGTGCTACGGTTACTAGTACAACTGCTACAAATGGAAATGAAATTCCCATACTTCAATTACCTGACGGAAACTTTGTGTGGCTAGAGGCGGACTGGAGTGATGCAGATAATAGTGCTTTCTTCCAAAATTTTGCACTTGGACCAGACGGTACATTTTATGCCCCAAGGCCGGAGAACCTAGACTTTGAAAACCCTAAAGATGCAAATAAAGATAATGTCTATGAATTACTATTTGTAGGTAGGGTCTTCAGTACTGTTGAATTAGTTCAACAGGAATGGGGCGGATACAATGTAAATTGGGAGAACTCTACGGATTTAGGCATTATTGCGTTCTCAGTATTCATTGAAGTTAAGGATAAGATCTCTGATAACGTGGGTAAACTATCCATTGCAGAAGCAAACTTCATGAATGATGATGGAACATTAAATTCATCTATGGTGGATCTTGTTCTTAGTCAAATATCTGCCGTACAAGGATCCCTGATGGATATTGACATGAAGGCGATTGCAGAAGAAATACAATTTGATTTCAGTTTCTTTGCTATGGCAGATGCCCAAACTCAAGCAGAAGATTGGTTTGGAAACTATCAAGCAGATTCTTTTAGACGATTTAATGAAGAACTAGAATCAACTTTCGAAAGAAACCTTTTATCTAAATTTTCTTCTTATACAAACGCTGATTCTTTAACTAATTTAACTGGAACAGCTGCTAGTGAAACGATAACTGGTACTGACACTAAAGAAACTATCTTTGGTAAGAAAGGTGACGACATCATTACCGGTGGCGGGGGAGATGACGTTATTTTTGGAGACCAAGGAAACGATACTTTAGATGGTGGTTCTGGTGCTGATGCTATAGATGGAGGATCTGGAGACGATAAGCTAATAATTGGAGAAGGTCTTGATGTGTTAGATGGTGGTTCTGGAGATGATACATTTGATTTCTCAAACATTACTAGTCTTCCTGAATATATAAAAGGTGGCAGCGGTACAGATACATTAATTCTTGCTGGATTAAGTAGCGTAGGCCTTGAGGTAGATGATGGCACTGATGCAGATAGTCTTCCTGATTACACAGGTATAGATTTAAATAAACTAGTTTCTGTAAAAGAAACATGGACTTATACAGATGAATCTGGAAACGAACAAACTGAAGAGGGATGGAGAAATAGATTAGAAAGCATTGAGGCCATAGATCTAAGAGACTCAGAATCTATTATTAATAAAGATTATAACGAAAACAAAGTAGATACAATCGGCTTTAGACTTGCTAATAATAAAGTAACTTTAACTGATTCAGATGGAGCAGTTCATGCTATATATACTTCTGCTTCGGGTTCAACTTTATCAGCTAATTTAAATGGGGCGTCTTTAGGACAAACTAATTTAGCTAACGTGGTCTCTTCTGACCCTTCTACTGGAACCTCTCCAATTCTTAGATTCCAGTTAGACAGTATCCCTGCAGCCAATACTTCAGGATCATCGACAGTAACTATGAAACTTTATGATGGTACTGATGCTACTCAATCAGGTAGTGAGAGAATGTTGGAAACAACGCTTACACTAAATTGGAGCTCAGATGGAAGTACTGTAACTATCACTCTTCCTCCTCAAGACATTGTAGTAAATTACATAAGCACTCAAGGAGGCTCACTTACAAGAACTTGGACTAATGTAGAAAGTGATGCTGTATCTGTTACTTCAGATACAAATGGATTCCCAGGAATCGATTTCAGAATAGCTAGCTTCTTTTCAAATAAGGGCACTGCTGAAGGATTTGATTTAACAGGTTATATTAATAGTGGTGATTATTTCTTTGATGTTTCATTCAGTAATTTAGAATTTTTAGATCAAAACGATAATACTTTTACCTCTGTTCAAGGTGGCTTTAAAGTTGCTGCAACACCCGCTATATCTGCTTATGTTGATGATATAGAAGTAAGAGAAAGTTCAGAAACTGCAGTTGTAACTGTTAATTTAAGTAAAGCTTCTGGTTCAGATGTAACGGTTGACTTTACTACTACACCAGGAACTGCAGCTGACGGAACTGATTACACTGCTGTTAGTGGAACCTTAACAATTGCTGCTGGACAAACTTCAGGTACTATAACGATACCTGTCATTAAAGATGATACAGCTGAAGGCCCAGAAACATTTAATATTGGACTTTCCAACATTACAGGTGCCGAACTTGGCAGAACTGGAGCAACTGTAACTATTAATAATGAGACAGTATTTAGTGATGAACTTAATATCACATGGGATGCCCTTCAGAGAATGAGTTGGGATAATAGAACGTGGACTATAAGAGGAGATGATACAGATACGGTTAGACTTCTTGGACACGAATATACCTATAACGAAGGTTCTACTTTAAAAACTGAATTTGAACCATTTAGATTTAAAGGTACAACTGAAGAAGAAGGTGTAACCTATAATGTATATGAGCTATGGGACGGTAGAGTAAAAATTGAAGCCGGAATAACTGTTATATATGGAAAAAGAGAATTAGGAAAAGCAGTTGCAGGAGAAAACAGCGCTCCAGATTTTTGGTTTCAATGGAAAACCGTTTATGAAAATTCAGTGGCTGTTTTTGGTGCGGTTAAAGATTCTTGGGATAGGGATGGAGATACGATAACTTATTCTCTAGATCCAAGCTTTCCTGATGCTGCATTATTTAATATTAATTCTTCTACTGGTGAAGTAACTTTCAAAGTTGCACCAAACTATGAAGCTCCTGCTTCTATTTCATCTGGTGCCGCTGCTATTGGAAATAATGAAGCAGCGTTTTCCAGTATAAGTGCTAATAATTTAAGATGGTTAAATCAATATAGAATCAAAATTTTAGGTGATGACGGCTCTGGAGAAAGTAACGCAGTTGCATCACAAGAACTGTATATTGAAGTTCGAAATTTACCTGATTACGAAGGTTATGATCCTACTAATAAAATCCCATTCTTTAAAGATATGTGGGGTAGCGGTGCTAAGTTTATTGATGATGCAGCCACACAAGAAATACAAATTAAAGGTTTTGATTTAGATTTTGATACTTTAACTTGGGAATTGGTAGGTATGGAGTTGTGGGGTGATAACTTCTCCTGGGTACGTTACGGTACAATGGAAAACGGTGATACTGGTAACGCGATTGGAGATGTTCCATTCACTTTAAGTTCTACTGGTGTATTAACACCAAATTCAGTACTTAGTTATGAAACTGGACCTACTACTGTAAAAGCATACGTAAGTATTACTGATGGTAAATCAACAGCGGTTAAGAAAACTTTCTACTTTAATGTGGAAGACTCAATTGGAGATGGAAGTTTAACAGTTAATGGAACTGCCATGATAGGTTCATACGCGCTTGCCGCTGCTACTGTTTGGCAAGACTTAGATAACGATGGTATTAAAGATGCCGGTGAACCTAACACAACTACAAATGAACAAGGTAGATTCACTTTAGCAGTTAGTAAATCTGATCAAGATGCGCCTATTTTAGCTACTGGTGGAGTTGATTTAGGATCTGGTCTTGCTAATACAGGTGTCTTAAAAATTAACTCCAACTTAAAACTAGCCACAGATAGAGATTGGGGTGAATATTCTTTAAGCCCGACCTCAGGTGTTTCTTTAAGCATGCAAGGAATAGATAGAAGTATTTCTGACAAACAATCATTATTAGATATTCTAACTTCATTTGGAATGGATCCTTTATGGATGGAAGGTGATGGTAATTTCTATGGAGATAGATGGTGGGATATAAAAAATAGATTAGATGGAAATTCTTCTTCAGGAGAATGGGAGCTATTTAACTTAAACGTATTCACTCTTAATAATCTATTCAATCTAGTTGGAAATGCAGCATCAAAAGCGGCTATTCAAATCATTACTGATGCTCTTGCTGATGTAAACACTAAAGTAAGCGGTACTACTAATGTTAGCAGTTATAGTGCTGGAGCATTGACTTCAGCTCAAACAACTTCTATTCAACAAGCAGCTTACCAAGCAGCTATGGATGCCATTGCCGAAATGGTTACTGGCCAAACAGTATTTGATGGATTTAGATTATCAGAATCTAATCCAGTAACTATTACTGACCATGAGGGAAGCGTAGACGTTAAACACACACCTTCTTATTCTGTTACTAGTAATGTTTTAACATTAAATTCCAGTGAAATTCAAGTTAATCAATCCGCCCTGCAAGATGCATTAGATCTTAAGGCTGGAGCGAAAGGACTTAAGATAGAAGTAGAAGTAGGAACTTTACCAACTACTGCTCAAACCATTGATTTCACAGGTAAGCTTATTGATGGCACCGATGGAACCATAGATTCAGGTGAAAGGTCTATTGAAGTTAGGTTTCAGGTATTAGTAGATCCTACCAAAGAAGTAGGTGCTACTGATTATGTCTATGTTCCTGCAAGTTCTGATATCACTGTCATATACACCGGTGAAGACGGTACTGCAACCTCTACAACTGTAGAACACAGTGGAAACATGGTTACTGTTAATGTTTCTGATGCTGGTGTGCCTACGTTTGTAGTTGATTTTAATGAAGTATTTGCTAGAGGTATCCCTAAAACAAATTTAAGTACTTATTTCACAACTTCGACAGCTAGTGATGGTAATTACTATACTGAATTAAGTTTTTCAGGAGCAAATTTACAAACAACTGCTGGTGAGTCTTTCAATACAGTAGTAGCTCCATTTAAAGTAGCTACAACTACAACTCCTGTTGTTTACTTTGAAGATGTAACTGTTTCAGAAGCTAGAGGTTGGGATCAAATAACGCTAACTCTAAGCAAGCCCGCAACTGAAACATTCACTCTTGAATATAATGTTAGCGGAGGAACAGCAACGCAAAATGAAGATTATTGGTGGTGGTCTGATGACACAGGGTACAGATCAGTAACCTTTGTATCAGGACAAAGCACTGCTGTAATAAATGTTGATGTACGAAATGATTCTGAATCAGAAGGTCAAGAAACAATTATTTATGGCCTTAGGGTGGCTTCTGAATCAGCTGGTAAGGTAATTCTACCTAAGTCGAGTGCAACGGTTACCATCTCTGATGATGAATCTTCCTCAACTATAAGTTTTGACACTTTAACTGATAAAGTTTTAACAGCAATTCAGCCAATATTAGCTGCTGAGTTAAAAACATTAACTGATGCAAACTCAGCTGATTTAAGCTCTTCTTCAACTACTTTTACAAATATCTTATTAAGTAACTCTGATATATCGGATATAACTACTTATTTAACTAGTGAAGTTTCCGAAGATATTACTCTCTATGACCCTGTTGTAACAGCTGTTATGAACTTAATTAACACATATATTTCGACAGTTAGAGGGCCTTCCGGAATAAGAGAAAGTGTAAAAATCGATGGATCAACAATGGCAACAGATTTCGCAGCACTGGCCAATGGTTTTGACAAACTTATTTTGTCTGAGTTTACATCGACAGCTACTGACGCATTGAATCAAGCTTTGATTGATGATATCTATTCAGATTCTGGATTTAAGTACACTGGCACAACTACAATTTCAGGTACCGGCGATTTAACGTATGTAAGAACTGTAGATGCTAGTTCGACTGCTTATGATGTCTTGTATCCTGCGGGAGAAGGATTAAGAGATGCTAGTTATAATGGTCCTGGTTCTCAGTACGTAACCCTTGGAACCTCTGGAGATGATACGGTTACATTAACATCAAATACAAATATCATTTATTCTGCTGGTGCTGGTAATGATGATATAACTGCATCTGGAGCAGACGCTGCCATACATATACATGGTGGATCAGGAAATGACATCATTAAAGACACTGCTGGTTCTGATTCAAGAATGCTTCTAGATGGCGGAACTGGTAATGATAAGCTTTACTCTGCTTCTTTTAGGAATGTTAAATTCAAAGGAGGAGATGGAAATGATGTTTTCATTATAGAATATGATACTAATTGGATTTGGAATTCAGATAATTCCTTTAGTGGAAACGACAGTAATCAAGACCAAACTATAAATTGGAATGAATATAGTAGTATGCCTGCTGTAATTGTCGATTTCCAAGATGGATCAGACAAGATAGGTCTTAGAGGCTCAGATTGGTCAGGTAAAACAATAGTAGTTCAACAAGGTACAGGCTCTTTTTCTAATCATACTTTCCTTCTCACTGGAGCCATAGAAAGAGGTGGAGATAGTGACTATCGCTACTGGCTGATACTATGGGATACTGACGCATCTACCATAACAGCTGATGATTTTGTATTAGTTGATGGTAGTTATGGAACTTCTTCACTTAGTGGTGTAACAATCAGCACAAGCCTTTCTGACGCTGGTCTTGAGACGGAAGATGGAGTACTAAACTTTGATGGAAAAGGTTCTGAATCAATACCTCAAAATTCAGGTTTAGACCTTGATATGGAAGATCCAACAAATGTACTTAGTTCTTTAATTGATGAAAATGAAGGTCTAAATTTTAACAATTTAGATATTAATACAAATAATCTTAATTCACAGGTTTCTAATCTTCATGAAACTCTAGAATTAGAAAAATTTGAAGCTCCTATTCACGAAAGCCATGAAAGTTATTCTGTATTCGATGAATTGGAGGAAGAGGAATTATTATTCTTCACTGATTCAATCTAATTTAAGGTAAGCTCTTGATTAATAAATCGCTTTTAATTAAGAGCTTACCTCTTATCTTTTCTATTTTTTTACATGCAGGAGAGTATGAGAATGTTGATAATGTGATTTCACATAACCTAGAGGGACCTTTAATGCTAGGTTATATACATGGTAAATTTGATGAATCCTTAGATGTTTTAAATTATGCCGATAAATTAACTTCCACAAAACCAAAACAAGCTACCACGGATTCATATTTTGTAAGCTATGAATGGAATAACTTTAAAATAGCTTATGAAACAACAGACTCTTCTGGAGAAGTAACTAGACAAACCCACCCCAAAAGTCTACAAACAAACGTAGACTCTAATGCTTTTTATATTTCATATAAATTTAAAGAAACGGATAAAAGTTACTATGATTTAGGTATATTCATTAAAGATGAAGATCAGGACCCTGTAACAATAGATTGTTATGCTTTTGGTACAACTGTAGTGGGGGGAGCTTGTGAAGAAGCCAGCCTGAGACTCATAGATAGTGATATATATAAAGAAAGTGGTGAATTGGTATATAAACCTGTACTCAAGACCGAAGGCTCCTCTGAATCAAAAGGTTTATACTTAAGGTTATCCCCTAAAGACTTGAGTTTATTCAATTTTGTTCACACTCTATCTTACAAGATATCTGAAGTAGAACAGTTGTTTCAGTCAGATATTTTAAATACAACAGACTCCTTTATAAGACAACTTACAATTAACGGACAAAAAGCAGGAGATTTGCTGGACAATTTTAAAAATGAACTGCCACAAATAACTCCTTGGAAAGAAAATACGTTCAAGTATTCTCTAAGTAATTTGTACCCAATAGGTAATAAATTTGCCGTCTCAGGTATGTATAGTTTCGTAAAAGTTAAAAGAAAAGATTATCTAGAAAACCCTACAAAAAAAGACTTTAACAAGAACCACTTACTAGACATCTCTTTTTTGTACCAAATACAAAAGAACTCAATTTTATATCTTAAATTATCTGCTTCTTCTAATTATCTACTGGGTGAGAATCCATTAGCTTATAATAGGAAATCTAGTCATCTATTTGATCATCCGTACGGTCAAGTTTATGCTGGTTTATTATTTAACTTTTAAAAAACCTTATTCATGTCTTATAAATTTGCATTAAGTGTAACTATTTTATTTATCAAACTTCATTTGATGGGCGATAACTTATTAGAACCTTATATGTCAAATGATGAATATAAGAATTTCAATGGGCAAGTTAGTGAAGCTGTAAGCAATCATCCTGAATATTTAGCCGCACTTGATTCATTAAGGGCTGCAGGGGCCAGTCTAAAGGGATCTAAATCTAATTTACTCCCTCAAATAAGACTTATTATTGATTCTAATAATCAATTAGATAAGAGTTTTGAAGATGGAGCCAACAATCTATTTGAAAAATCAAGATCAGATCATAAAACTGATGCAACCATAACTGTTAGTCAATTATTGGTAGATTTTGGATCCACTAGAAATGATATATCAAGAAATGAAGCAGTTTTTGAAGCCACTAAAGCAGATTTATCATCCACTATTCTTGATTTAATATTTAAATCCGTAGTTAGCTATATTAATGTTTCTGCGTATAGACTTTTTACAGAAACAATTGAAGAATCTTATTTAAGGCATAAGCTAATTGCTGAAAGGATTAAAAAGAAAGTTGAGGGAGGATTGTCTGCACCTAGAGAACTTAGCCGAGCTAAGGCAAGAGAGGCCGAAGCTTACGCTAAGCTTATTTCCGTTAAACAAAGCTTAAGTAGAGCTATAGCTGAATTTAGAATCTATTTCCCTAATGAAAACCTACCTTCTAAACTACCTCTTAATTCAGCAAATATCGAATTAAGGAATTTACAAGATTCTAAGAGGCTTATGATGGCAGGTAACCCCGATATTCTAAGGGCTACAAAATCCTTCCAGGCATCTATTTTTAACTCTAAGAAGATTAATTCTGATGCCTTGCCTAAGGTTAATTTAGAAATAAGAGGATCTCAATACAACATAAGTGATCAATCTGATGAATATGACGTCTATTCAGGTCTAAATTTTTCATATGATGTTTACACTGGAGGCAGGAATTCGGCTTTAAAAGAGCAGGCCAAGGCCGAATCAGACTCTTACTTAAATAGTAGAGATTCTTTGATTAGGAGTTTGGAAGCTGAGATTCAAAATTCTTTACAAAATATTAAGCTAATTCCAAGTAATCTAGATGCGTATACAAAAGCCTATGAAGCAAATAAACTATCGCAATTTTATGCAAATGAACAATTTCAAACCTCAAATGTATTATTACTAGATTTGTTGCAAACCGAACGAGATTTTTTAGAATCCTCTCAATCCCTCTTAGAGGCATTACGTTCCTCTCAAATTGAGAACTATGTATACTTGAAACTTACTGGAGAACTTGGAGACGAGTTTAAAATTAAAATTAATTAGATATGAAATTAATTGATCATTGGTTTTGGTCTGCCTTTGTAGAGAACAAAACTACCTATTATAAAGTTATGTTAGCTGCAACTTTAGTTAATTTTATGTCAGTAGGTAGCTCTATCTTTATTATGGTAGTTTATGATCGAGTGTTACCAAACTCAGCTTATGAATCTTTGTACGCTTTAACCATTGGAATGGCTTTGGTTATAATTTTTGATTTTATTTTAAAAATGCTTAAATCTTATTTTATTGATTTTGCTGGCGAGCATGTAGATAAAAATGTGGGAGATACCATATTCAATCGTCTATTGGATGCACCCACTGCGGTTGTAACCGGACCAGTAGGAGCTACAGCTAATACTTTTAGAGAATTTGACTCCGTTAGAGACTTCTTCACCTCTGCAACTTTGTCCTTAATAGTAGATATACCTTTCATATTCCTTTTTATTTATGTTATTTATTTAATAGGCGGACCATTGGCCTATATACCTTTGGTGGCAGTCCCTGTAGTTTTACTTATAGGTATTGCCTTGCAGCCATTTCTTGCGAGAGTAAGTGCAGATTTAGGAGAACATAACCAAGAAAAACAATCTGTACTTATTGAAACAATTACTGGGATCGAATCAATAAAAGTTCTTGGCGGAGGAGATCTGGTTAAGACTAGATGGAAAGACGCCGCAACAAAACAATCAAATAGAAGTCGTCTTTCAAGATCTTTGGCTCAAATAGCAGTGAACTCAGCTCAATCAGCACAGCAAATATGCCTAGTTGGCATAGTATTTTACGGAGTATTTCTGGTATCTGAAGGAACAGTAAGTATGGGTGGTATGGTTGCTGCCGTACTTCTATCATCAAGAACTTTAGCCCCTTTAGCACAAATAGCTAATTTATTTGGCCGAGCTAATAATGCAAGAACTTCCTATAAAAGATTAGCAAGTTTTATGGAACAGACGCAATTAGACGATCTTTCTGTTAAAAATAAAAGTGCCATTAGAAGAGAAAAATTAGGATCAATAGAATTTAAAGCTACTTCTTATAGGTATCCTGAAGCTGATATTGATACCCTCAAAGGAGTTAATCTAAGAATTGAAGAAGGTGAAAAGGTAGCAATTCTAGGAAGAAATGGCTCTGGAAAAAGCACCCTAATGAAGCTAGCTTCGGGTTTATTTAAGGCATCTGATGGATTGGTTATGTACGACGGTGTAGATATCAGACAAATTCATTCTGAAGATATATCAAGATCAATTGGTATAGTTTTACAAGACGTGCAATTATTTTCGGGTTCGGTTAGAGAAAATATAACTATGGGTAGAGAAGATATATCCGAAGAAGACTTGCTTAACGCAGGTATATTATCTGGTCTCGATGAATTTATAAGTAAAATTCCAGGTGGTTACGATTTAGTTCTTTCTGATGGAGGTAAAGGTCTTTCGGGAGGACAAAGACAAGCCATAGCCTTGGCTAGATCAATCGTACACAAACCATCACATTTTATCTTAGATGAACCCACATCTGCGATGGATATGAATTCAGAAAACTTATTTATTAATCAAGTTAAAGAAATCTTACAGGGTTCAACAATGCTAGTCGTTACACATAGAATGCCTCTTTTAAACCTAGTGGACAGAGTCATAGTTATGCATGATGGAAATATCATTGAAGACGGCCCAAAAGAAGAAATATTAAAGAAACTTAATCCCTCATGAGTATAGATAATAATAAATTAGTAAAATTATTAGAAGCAGTAAAGGGAATCTTTTTATCACCTAAGCCTGATCTTATTTTATACATCATCTTTATTTTTTTTATTTCTTTCTTTATTTGGGCATCTAATGCTGAGTTAGAGGAAGTTACAAGAGGGCAAGGAAAAGTTATTGCTTCAAGTAAACTCCAAGTAATCCAAAATCTTGAAGGTGGAATAATACAAGATATCATTGTTAAAACTGGTCAAAAGGTAAGAAAAGGTGATCTCTTAGTTAAATTTGATGACACTCAATTTACAGGTGATTTAAATTCTACAAAAAAACAATTAGCTTCTCTTGAAGAATCCCTTTCTCTTCTACAAGAAGAGAGAGATATTCTCAGGCCACTAGTTGAACAGGAAGTAGAGCCAAGGATAAATTTTATCCGTCTACTTCAAAGAATATCTGAAACGAATTCTGAATATAACGCCCTTACAGATCAAATACCTAATCTTGAAGATAAGCTTAAAAGAACAAGTGTAGTCTCACCTATGGACGGGATAATCAATAGATTGTTAATTAATACCACAGGGGGAGTGGCCCAACCAGGAAGTCCTTTATTGGAAATAATTCCATTGAATGACGAGCTCATTTTGGAAGTAGAAGTATCACCCATGGACATTGCTTATGTAATAAAAGGTCAAAAGGCCATTATCCAGCTGAGTGCTTTTGATTTTGCTGTATACGGAAGCCTAGAGGGAGAAGTTCTTAATGTGAGTGCTGATACAGTAACCAAGGATGATGGATCAACTTGGTATGTTTGCCTTGTAAGCATGCCTTCTGATGGAATAACCAGCATGTCTAGACAATTAGATTTACTGCCTGGCATGCAAGCAACAGTAAACATAGTTAGTGGAAGTAAAACTATACTCACTTATCTTATGCAGCCAGTTACAAATATTAAAAATAAAGCATTCAGAGAAAGATAGTATGGTCTTTGATAGGGAAATTATTATTCTAACTGTTCAAATAATTGCTTCGTTAGGAGTAGTAGTATCTGTTATTTATTTAGGTATTCAAATTCATCAACAAAATATAATAACTAAAGCTCAATTTGGACATTCATTGACACAAAGACTTTATGATAGGTACTTCCAAACATCTAAAGATAATGAATATGCTGAATTTATGGCTAAGGACTGGAACTCTGATGATTTAACACCCTCCGAGTCTTGGAGAATACAAATGGCAATTCTTACTTATCTAGTAGACATCTTTGATGTATATGACAAGGTGAATGCTGGACTTGTTGATAAAAGTCATTTAGATACGAGAATGAGAACACTAAAACTAGGTGTGATGAAAACAGCGAACGCAAAATTAGTATGGAGTGGATGGAAAAAAAATAGAAGTGAAGAATTTGTTCAATGGTTTGAAGAAGAAATTTATTCTGATGAAGATCAAAATGAATTTACAAGAGAAGAAATAGAAAAATTAGGCAAACTAAACACTATTAGGTAACTAAATGCTCCCAGCTAATTTAATTAATGAATTAGTTTTTTCTTCATTATTTAAATGATATCTATCTACTTCTAAAGACCAATCTAAAGTCTTAAATTCGTTTAGACCCTTTTTGAACCAATTAGCATCTTTGTAGTCCTTAGAAAAATTTTTATGAATATCTACATTTAACAACCATGTGCGGTTATCAATATTTACAATCTTATCTTTAATCTCATTACATTTATCAAAATTATTATTTAGGTAATATCCTAAGAATAGGGCGGCCAGTCTCCTGTCACTAGTTGTTTGACCTTGCGGGACAGGATCAAGTTCATAAGCTTTTTCAAGATAATCAATGCCGCGATCAACATCTCCCAATCTTAGCAAGGCTTCTCCATAAACTGAAATTACTCTAGGATCATTAGGGTTCATATTTGTAGCCTTTTGGCCGCTAGCCTTAGAGTTCTCAAAATCATGCATAGACAGATATACTTCTGCTTGCATTCTGTGACATTCAAAGTCATTAGGATCAACTTCAAGAGCTTTTTCTAAAAGAGCTAAAAGCTCTCCCATTTTTTCATCGGTCATTTCTGTAAAACCTCTATATAAGCCTTGTCCAATAACACAAGCCTTCCATGCGTAAGCTTGCGCATTATTTTTATCAGCGGTTATTGCTAGATCTAAGTTCTTAATAGCCTCTTCGTTAGCTTCTTTTGTAAATTTATGATGATTATCTTTACCCTTTAAGAGGAATTCATAAGAAGTCATGTTTGCAGTGGGTTTTCTATGAGCTCGTTTTAAACTAGATATTTCAATTCCGCCTAAAAGGGCTATTGTAATTTTTCTTACTATCTCATCTTGAACATCAAAAATATCTTCTTTTACACGATCATATTTATTACTCCAAATAACATTTCCATCTGGGGTTTCTGATAATTCAACAGAAATTCTAAGCCTATCTTCAACGGCCCTTATACTGCCAGAGACTATATAATCTAGTTCGTATTTATTTTGATATTCCTCATGGGAGAGATTCTCTTCTCTTAAATTAAAACAAGTTTGCCGAGATACAATTTCTATTTCACTAATCATCGAAAATTCTGTTATTAAATCTTCAACAATACCATCTACTAAAAAAGCTCCGTCATGATCTTTGTTTAAGTTAGCAAACGGTATTACTGCTATTTTTTGTTTGTAATCTTTCTTTATCTCTTTGGTTCTGTTGTTTTCATTTACTTGTTGCCTGTTTAGATAGAAAGAAGAAGCAATAACTATTGGGAACCCTATTGCAACAATTATAAATAAGATTGGCATTAGTTTTTCAGCTGAAGAACCAAACATTTCTTCAGGAGGGAAGGTGGCAAAAAATACAGGAGCTAATTGAATGAACGCTATTGAACCCACTATATATGCAATGGTCGATTTCCATACTTTTTGTATAGTGTTCTTAAACATTTACTTTCTTATTTTGTATGTTTAGATTATAGAATTAATTAGAAAGAAAAGGTTTATATTATGAAAAAATTCTACATATCTTTATTGTTTTTGTTTATTTTATGGGGTTGCTCAGATAAGAAATCAAATATTGAGTTATTTGCTAGCGGTGCGAAGATTTCAGGTGTCAATGGAATACACTTTGGTCCAGACGGTTATCTATACGCGACATCAGTAATTGGTTCAGATATTTCAGTAGTTGATACTAAGACTAAAGCAATACTGAAGAGGTATGGGCCAGAACAGGGTGTTTTTGGTCCAGATGATGTTGCATTTAACGATAAAGGAGAATTTTATTGGACTACCATCTTAACTGGTGAAGTTGCTGGTTTTAATACTAAAGGAGAAAAAGTTATTGCTGCCAATCTAGGGCCAGGAGTAAATCCTATAACCTTTTCTGATGACGGAAGATTATTTGTAGCTCAATGCTTTTATGATGATGGTTTATTTGAAGTAGATCCATTAGGAATAGAAGAGCCTAGAATTATAAAAGAAGGATTAGGACCTTATTGTGGTTTAAATGGTATGGATTGGGGTCCAGATGGAAGATTGTACGGACCAAGATGGTTTAAAAATGAAATTGTAAGCTTAGATGTAGACACCGGGGAAATGCGTGTAGAAGCAAAAGGTTTAAATGTTCCGGCTGCAGTTAAGTTTGACTCAAATGGAATATTACACATCTTGGATACTGCAGATGGAAAAGTGTTAAAGGTTGTCGACGGAAAATTAGTGACTATAGCTAATTTACTTACAGGGTTAGATAATTTTGCTTTTAATGATAAAGATGAAATTTTTGTTTCAAGTTATGCTGACGGTTCAATCTTAAAAGTTAATGGTGACAAGATTGAAGAGATACTTCCTGGTGGTATCTCGCATCCAGGAGGTTTAGCTGTTTATAAAGATAATCTGGTTGTTGCTGACATACAATCCGTAAGATCTTTTAATATAAACAACAGAAATCAAGACTGGGTTTTAAGAAATATATTTAGATCATCGCCACTAGGAGCTAACACTTCTGCAGCGATTCTAGATGATCACATTCTACTAACGAGCTGGGTAGACAATACTGTAAAGATTCTTAATCCTGAAAGTGGAAAGATAATTAAAAGTTTCGAAGGATTAAATATACCTGTATCTGCTGCAAAGTTTAATGATTCTTA
>CEUA01075134.1_pt1 | contig 17694 bp, 21 predicted proteins | sample 361541 | NCBI WGS metagenome assembly CEUA01 (sample SAMEA2623079, study PRJEB7988) | marine metagenome | isolation source: saline water (ENVO:00002010), including
CTGATTCATCAATACATTTGGAGAAATTATCTATTATTGACCCTGTCCCAAGAATTTCTTCTAGACCAATTTGTTGCGGCAATTCTATGAAAAGTGCTGGCAATACACAAGAATTAAGATGCACTAAATGTGGAACTTCTTCAGAAAAATATTGGGTTGGATTAATGCCTATTTTCTCCGATATCATGATGACAAATAATTGGACTGAACCCACTCCATCTAATAGAAGACATTTATCTAAGCCGTTAGATTTAGGAATACCTCTTTTGAATAATTTAATACCTTAACCTCTTTACCAAATTATATGGCTGGCCTATCAACTCCTCTAATAATGCTTATACTTACTGTTTCGGCAGGATTCATGATTTGGCAATTGTTAAAATTAAGGCAAAGAAATATGTTAATTAACGCTGGACATTTTGATGAAGATTATTCCGGAGAAGCCAAAAATCCTGAGAAATTCATGGAACCCGATGAAGATGCACTAGATGAGATGCAAGAATTATTGGATAATGCTTTAGAATAATTCTACTAGTGTATTATTCAAATCCTTTACCGACTAATGCAATTTCTCTGATACTATTCCCGTCCTCTATTATCCTTATATTATTCATTTCTGATTTTCTGTAGAGAAAAATTGTCTTGAAAATGTCTTTAATACTTCTTCCTCCTCTAGATTCCCATATATTCTTGCCGTTATTGATATTCTGATAAGAAGTTGAACTAGCAATAATTTTGGTTTTTTCAGTATCTCTGACTATACTTTCTAATGCACTTATGTCCTTTTTTGCTGCCCTTCCATCTTTAGAACACCAATCATCTATGAATATAATATCTTCTGACATCATTCTTTTAGTAAAATATTTCAAAATCTTAGAACTTTCTTCTAAGTCATTCTCAATTTCAATGAAAGTTATGTTTTCCAATTCCTTATTTTCTAATTTTTCAAATATCTGAGCAGTTCTTTCTTTATCAGGCAAATTTTTACTGAGCCAAACTATCTTTTTTCCTTTTCTCAGAAACTCTTCTGCGATGGTTAGGAATAACGAAGTCCCTCCTGAGCCTTGCTCATAAGAAAGATGAATATGTCCACCCTCAAGATCTATCATGTTACTCGATACACATGTAGATGATGGTATTTTCTACTTGAAGGGCCAAGGCTATACAGAAACACCCCTTGGATGATTCATATGACGGGCAATGACGATACTATTGAAAGAATTAAAAAACGTCCATTGCCAGAGTTTAATGACACTGATTCGGGCTTAATTGAAGGAATATTGGAAGACGGTTTTCTAAATGTGGCTCTTAATGATTCTAATCAATTTGGTCCTCATGCTATGATTATTTTACTCGGAATTGCTGCCTCGGTAACTGGATTATTTCTACTTATTGCAATGAAGTTTTTTTAACTTAAATCTGCTCTTGCTTTTGCTACTGTTAGATCTACTATAGAGCCACTAAATCCTAAATGATTTTCCGGTTTAAAAATGTCTTTTAACATTTCTAAATTTATTTTATTTGTAATTTCAGAATTATTTGCACAAACATCAAATAAATGCTCATTTTTTTCTATTGCTTCCATTGAGCAGTTTCTAAGTATCTCATGCGAATCATCCCTAGACATTCCCTGATCTACAAGAACCAACATGACTTTCTCAGCCATTACTAATCCTTTCTGCAAATCTATATTTTCTCTCATCTTTTTGGAATCTACTACCAAATTGATCATTACTCTATTACATTTGATAATTATATCATCCAACAAAATCATTGAATGAGATAATGTAAACCTTTCTGCTGAAGAATTAGCTAAATCTCTCTCATGCCATAAAAGTGCATTCTCATAAGAAGGAATAATCATTGAACGTACTATTCTAGCTAGGCCACATGCATTTTCTGCAGTTATAGGGTTTTTCTTATGGGCCATAGTTGAAGAACCAACTTGTTTCTCGACATCAAAATACTCTGCTACTTCTGCTATCTCACTTCTTTGTAGATTCCTTATTTCTTGCAATATTTTTTCGATACTAGTGGCTACATTTGCCATCCATCCGACCCATTCTATGTACCTGTCTCTACCAACAACTTGAGTTGTCGCCATAGGAGTCTGTAATCCTAAATTTTCCATAATCAATTTTTGTAATTCAAACGCATTCTCGCCTTGTGCAGCTCCTGTTCCAACAGCACCAAGAAATTTACCGGTGGTAACTCTGGGAGTTAATTCATTTAGTCTCTCCAGATGTCTCCTTACCTCATCTACCCAAACTGCCACCTTGAGGCCAAATGTTATTGGAACTGCCGCTTGGCCATGTGTTCTCCCAATCATTACAGTATCTCTTTCTCTTTCTGCTATGTTGCACAAGGTTACTAGTAGTTTGTTTAAGACTTCAACTTGTAATCTGATACTATCTTTAATTTGAAGCGCAACCGCTGAATCAACTATATCATTGCTAGTTGCTCCAAGGTGAATACACCATCCAGCCTCGCCTGCAGATTCTGCCATAGCTTTCGTTAATGCCATGATATCATGTTTGGTCTCTAATTCTATTTCATCAACTCTGTCTGCTGTGACTATTCCGGGATCGGCAATATCTGCAATAATATCGTAATGCTCTGGACTAACTCTACCTAGTTTGCTGTGGGCCCAAATCAAAGCTCTTTCAACTTCCAACTGCCTCGAATGTCTACCTTCCCGAGACCAAATCTCTTTCGCTTCATCTCTTCCATATCGATAGTCTAGTGGAGATACCGGCATAACTTTCGATTCTCCCGAAACGAACAAAGTGTTTGAGGTTTAGCCTTGTTCGATATCTAACGTTTGTATAGTCCACTCACCTCTTCCAGAGATAAATTTTGATGTTCCTGAACAATTTATTCTTTTTTCCATGTGAGGGCCATTGACAGTTATTGTTTCAAATTCCCCTCCTTCTCCATCAAGATTAAATCTGTATTTCTCAGAAAGAAGAATTAATTCTTCCAATCTTTCATTTGTTAATGATTTACCTAACCATGTTTCATCTAAACCTTCACAGGAAACTGATACAAATTTAATCTCAAATCCATGTTCTAGTATCGATCTCATATGTCCTAATGAGTTTTTATGCCATAAAGGACAAAATGATTTAACTCCAATATCGTTGCACATTCTCTCAATTCTTGTTTTTTGATAATCTGACCTTAGGGCACCAGATACCAAAGCATCTATTTTTAGTTCACCATCAAAAATTTCAATCCCCTCTGGTCTAGAGATTTTTTCTGGCCATATTTCTTCAAATACTTGATAATTATCTCTTTTACCTTCTAGAGATTCTTTTAAATCTAATATTTCTATTTCTTCAATCCCTCTGGACATCACAGGTAGCCAAGGTACGCCCATAGAAGTCGATTGAAATGCAGAAATATATGTTCCTTGTATCTGAAACATCATTGAATCTTCTTCTTTAATGGCTACAGTAATTAGTGCCACTATTTCCCAACCTTGCATTTGAGCCCACCATGCAGAATATGCAGAATCTTTACCCCCTGAAGAAAGAATCCCCACTCTCATATTAATCCGAGAGTGACATTAGAGATGAATGCCTCGCTTTATTGAACACTTTACGACTAAGATTGATAAGAGAGGGTTGTGGCATTAGACCGATAGTCATGCAGCCCAGTGGACGCGGATACGATCATGGTGTTTCGACATTCTCACCAGACGGTCGTCTTTACCAAGTAGAATATGCCAGAGAATCAGTAAAAAGAGGAACAACTACTGTTGGCCTGAAATATAAAGATGGAGTGATCTTAATTGTCGATAAAAGGATAGCAAATAAACTAGTAATTACCGATTCGATAGAAAAAATGTATCAAATTGATGATCATATAGGTATGACTACTTCTGGTTTAGTTGCAGATGCTAGACAATTGGTGGATAAAGCACGCATCCAATGTCAAATCAATAGAATGACATACGGTAGTCCAATATCCATGGTTACTTTAGTCAAGAAAATGTGCGATTATAAACAATCTTTTACTCAATATGGTGGCGCTAGACCTTTTGGGACTGCTCTATTGATAGCAGGAGTAGATAAAGAAGGTTCTCATCTCTTTGAAACCGATCCCTCTGGAGCATACCAATCATATCATGCTGGAGCTATAGGTAGAGGAAGATCAACTGTAATCGATTCTTTCGAGAAGTCTTGGAAATCAGGGATGACAATGAATGCTGCAATCAAACTAGGACTTGAAGCACTACAGGAGTCTCTCGAAGACAGTCTAAATCATGATACAGTTGAGATATCAATAGTAGATGCAAGTGGTTATAAAAAACTCAATCGTGATGAAACTCTAAAACATCTCTCCAAGGTCTCTTGATATTGACCTACTAAGATTACTTAAAGGCAACCACTCTTGTGAAAGTGTTAATGGTTAGTCTAGACGATGCTGTACTAGCACGCTTGGAGAAAGGTGGCTCTCGATATGAGATCCTTGTTGATCCTAATTTGGTGCAAAAATGGAAAAATAATCCAGATTCAGTGGATTTGTCTGATTTACTTGCTACCGAACAAATTTGGTCTGACGCTCGTGCAGGTGATAGGCCGACTTCTGATGCTTTAGTCAATACTTTTGGTACTACAAACTTATTTGATTGCGTTGGAAAAATACTAAAAGACGGCTCCATTCAATTAACAACTGAACAGAGGAAAAAAATCATCAGTGAAAAGAAAAAGAAAATAATTAATGAAATAGCTTCCACAGCAACAGATCCAAAGACTAGATTACCTCATCCTGCAACTAGAATTGAGAATGCATTAACTGAAGCTAGATTTTCTGTTGATCCATTTTTATCAATAGAAAAACAAGTTCAAAAAGCTGTCAAAGTGCTCAAACCACTAATCCCTTTACAGTTTATCACTGTGAAATTAGCATTTCGTATTCCTGGAAAAGATTATGGAGGAGTAAATCAACTACTAAGGGGAATTATTACTAAAGAAGAATGGATAACTGATGGTTCATGGGTTTGTGTTATTGAAGTTGCAGGAGGAATGAAAAATGAAATTATTAGTCGTGTTTCCCAACGTTCTTCTGAAGCAGATGTGAAGGAATTAGATTGATATTTTTGAACTTTTTACTTTCATCAAGGTTATGAAGGCTAGGCTAGTCGCGCGGCCTGATAACATGAGTGGTAACAGTAGTGCGGACGGTCCGCAAGACTCCCAAATAGTAGTACCAGGAGATAATCTTGGTCAGTCAGGGAGGTTCGAAGCAGGTCATGGAGTATTAATCAAAAATGATACTCTTTTGGCGACAAAAAATGGTAAATTAATGGTAAAAGATAATGTTCTAACTATAGAACCATTACATACAACATACATGCCAAGGCCTAGTGATTTAGTAATAGGATTTGTTGAAGGTTGTACAAATAATATCTGGTTTATAGATATAGGAGCGCCATTTAATGCAATATTGCCCATGAGTCTTGGACCTTCCAAAGCTTCTTTTGGTTCAACCAGACAAGTTCTGGATATAGGTGAAGCAATCTTATGTAGAGTACAGGAAGTTGAAGAAACCCATTCTAGTGTTGTGACTATGAAGGGAATGGGTCTCAGAAAAATTGTAACAGGAAGTGTTGACGAGATAGATCCTCATTTTGTTAGTTACTTATCAAAGAATGATAAGAACTTACTAAGGGAAATCAAAGAAGAATCTGATTGTAGAATAATAACTACAGATAATGGACGAATTTGGATTGATGGAGATGTTTCTGGTATAATTAAAGCTAGAAATAAACTTAATAATTTATCAAATAATCATCGAGTATTAAATGATGGAGGTAATGTATAATGGGCGGATATGGAGATATTCAAATGATTGACGAAAATGGCTTAAGAATGGATGGAAGAACTGCAACTCAAGTTCGTCCGATAACAATTGAAACAGGCGTCATCCCAGTGGCAGACGGTTCTTGTCGTATGACATGGGGCACTAATGATGTTGTTGTTGCAATATATGGCCCAATGGAAGCTCATCCAAGGAAAATACAACGACAAGACAGAGCTGTTTTGGATGTCAGGTATAACATGGCACCCTTTTCAACTTCTGATCGGATTCGCCCAGGCTTCAATCGTAGAAGCAGAGAAATTAGTAAAGTTACTGCTGACGCATTAGAAAGTGTTGTTTTGTTAGAAATGTATCCTAGATCTAAGATACGTGTAGAGATTGAAGTTTTATGCGCCGAGGCCGGAACCCGATGTGTTGGACTTACTGCTGCATCTGTTGCTCTAGCAGATGCAGGTATACCAATGACAGATATGGTAGTCTCTGTAGCTTCAGGTAAGGTTAATGATGTAGTTGTTTGCGATCTGAATAAAGAAGAAGACAATTATGGAGAAGCGGATCTTCCAATGGGCGTTCTACCTAATACTGGAGAATTAGTTTTCCTCCAAATGGATGGCGACTTATCTCCTGAAGAATTCCAGACTGCATGGGATTATAACGTTCAGGCTGCTTCCGAGATTCATAAAATAATGATTGAAGCTTTAAAAAAAGGAGGTGTTAATTAATGGCTATTCCTATGGTATCAAAACTTTTGCGAAATCACCTACGTGAATTAGCATTAAACGAACAAAGAATTGATGGTAGAGGCCAATGGGAAGGCAGGGCAGTAGATCTTGAAGTAGATATTCTGCCACGTGCAGAAGGTTCAGCAAAAGTAACAATGGGAGACACTATTGTTTACGCCGGTGTAAAATTCCAACTTATGACTCCTTATCCTGACAGGCCAAATGAAGGTGGCCTAATGTGTGGTGCAGAAGTCAGGCCTGTTGCAGGTAGAAACTGGGAAGCAGGACCTCCAAGTGCCGAGTCAATAGAATTAGGAAGAGTTGTAGACCGAGGAATCAGAGAATCTGGTTGTATTGATGTTAATAGTTTGTGTATAATTCCTGGTGAAAAAGCATGGCAAGTAATCTTAGATTTATTTGCGATTTCTGATGATGGTAATTTATTTGATGCATTCGCATTGGCCGCAATAGCAGCATTGAAAACAGCCATTGTACCTTGTGAAAAATTCGAAGTAGGAGAAGATTATCCTCTCAATGTATCAAAAACACCAATAATGTGCTCCTACCATAAAGTTGGAGGTAGATTTGTTTATGATGCAGACTCACAAGAAGAGTTAGGTGGAGATGAAAGGATTCACATTACTCTGGGAGACGACTATCACGTTCATTCTCTTCAGAAGGGTCTAAAGGGGATATTCTCGGCGGACGAATTTGTTGAAATAATGGAGAGGGCCAAAATTAAATCTTCGGAACTTCGAAAATTAGTTGATTCAGTATTGGGTGAGTGAGATGGCAAAGAGAACACAGAAGGCTGGTGCTACTGCACGTTATGGAGCAAGATATGGTGTAAGTGTACGCCGTCGTGCTGGTGCGGCTATAGCTAAAAGATCGAAGAAATATATGTGCCCTGTTTGTCAATATGCTAAAGTTACAAGAAAAGTTTCTGGAATATGGGAATGCAAAAAATGTTCTCATAAATTTACTGGAGGTGTGTGGGAGCCTTATACGAGAGCGACAGATGCCAATTCTAGGATAATAAGAAGATCAATAGAGGGAGCAACTGCAACTGATATGACTATAATTGCACAACAAGCAGCATTAGACTATGAAAAAGAACTTTCTGAGAGAGCTTTAGATGAAGATTCAGAAGAATGAGATTATATCTCTAAGTCTAAGAATAAAATCTTCTTTTGCAAGTTCTTTATCGGCAAGCTTATCGACAGAAGCCATTTTTGATTATAAAAGTGGTATTTTAACTATTGATGAGAATGCTAACAGTTTTGTAGATTTACGTGCTAGATGGAATACTATAATGAGAGGGCTTATAGCATCTGAACAGATACTTGAGGCTGTAGATAAAGGGGCGTGAAGATGACCGAAGAGCAAAATACAGCAGAATTACAAAAAATTGTACAAGAATTACAAATTATCAGAAGCCAAATCCAGACTTTCTCTTCTCAGAGTTCCGAGTATTCACTTACTATGGATTCTTTAGAATCGCAAAACCCAGACAAACCAGTGTATCGATCAGTAGGTAACTTACTACTTGAGGTAGATGATAGAGAGAAATTATTTCAAGAATTATCAGAATCCAAATTAAATATAGAAAATCATCTCAAACTACTCATTGAAAGAGAAGAATCTCTGAGAGAGAAATACGAAGAACTCGTTGCCGCTTTCGAATCGCAGTGATTGATATGTCAGAATCTACAGATTTTTCTCCATTAGTTGGAGATTTTATGGTTTTTCAGCGTTTATTGAAAGAAGGAGATACAAGTTCTGCATTGTCATTATCTGAAGAATTACTGGCACGTTCTAGAAGTATGCCGGAAAGAAATCACCATTATGAAGCAAGAATAAGGATGGAAAGGGCATTAATGGGCGCTATTAGTGAAAATGAAATAGGCAATGAGCTAAGATGGTGTGTAGATAGATTAAATGCTACTTCTCCACATTCTGCATTACATGGTATTGCTCTACTCAACCTCGCTTCTTGGCACCTAAATAATAATGAATTTATGATGGCATTGGCTACGCATTCAGAAATATCGCCAAAGTCCAATTTTCCTAATGAGTTAATGGCTCTTTCACGATTGGAGACTTCAAGAATACTTGCAAGTATGGGGGATTATGAGCCTGCCATGAGGCATGCATGGATTGCTCGTTCAGAATTCTCTAAGTCATCAATGACTCCTGAATTTTTAGTTAGTAATTTAGAATGGCTTAATATGGCTTTAGACAATGTTGATAAAAATTCTTTAAATATGGATTATCATGTAGAAAATGCTAAACCAAGAGAAAAACCAGGAGTTTCTACAATTTCTGCTAATCCTGAGGACATACAAGTAGTGGTAGAAGATATTGTGGAAATATTATTTCAAGACTTATCTGGGTCAGAAAGGAATGATATTGGCTTGATTATTGATGCATCTGATATTTTGGGCATTAAGAAATGGAAAAACATACTTATTGAAAGAATACATGAAATTCAAGATAAAAAGATCTTAGAAGTACTCCAATCATGATTTTTAACGCGATTTATTTCTTCAATACTCCAACCTAGATTATCGGGGAAAACTATACACCATCCTACTTCATCTATGGCTAGATCTTCAGATTCCCATGATAAATGATTAGGTTCTATATCAACTTCAACCCAAACGACATATCCATCTTCTATGAGCGATTCATCATATGCCTTAGCAATCCCTAGTAAACCTGTCTCTTCATACAATTCTCTCAATGCAGCCTCATCTATTTTTTCTCCTTCTTCTATCTTCCCACCGGGTAACTCCCATCCTCTTTTTTTATTCAGAACCATTAACCAACAATCATTTCCTTCAACTTTTGAAGTAGCCCAAATCGCTACAAATACTTTACTCACTTTCCATCAACTCCAGGACCTTATCTACTAGAATAAATGCCTCCTTATCGCCTTCTGCGGCCAATCTCCTAAGCATAAAGAATGCTTCTGACAGTCTATCTTGGTTAATCATAATTTCAACTTTCTCTGATAACCCTATCTCCTTTTCTGCTACTTCATTTTCTTCAACATCTATTACTGAGTTTGAAATCTCTTCCATTTTTTTAAGGAATTCTACTCTTTGACTGATCTTAGGAGTTTTCCATGGGATACTTTTGCGACCCTCTAATTTATTTTCCATACGCCTTTTGAACAATTCTCTAGATTTAGACTTGGGAAAATGTGTCTGGGCTTGGTCATAGCAAAACCAAGCCTGATCAAATTCCTCTCTTCTCTCATGTAATTTACCTAATTCTATCCAAACTTCAAAATTTGATGAATTTTGCGATAATAGATGTCTACTTAATTCTAAAAATAAATCTTCATAACCTGCTTTTTTTAGTTTTTCGATCCGTCGTGAGAATAAAATATTTGATCTCGGATCTCTAGTGTCTAGATTTTCCAATCTATTACCAAATTTTTTAATTTCTTTTTCATTATCTTTAATTGCATCCCACCATTTATCTGGATCTAAAGGGTCTATTTTGAATGCAGCTTCTAGCAATTTTTCACCTGACTCAATAATATTTATTTGGTGTAATTGTTCTAGTAGACTCTTGTCTCTACCTAATATATTGAATAAATCCTCAAGGATTAATTTTATTCCTATATCGTCCCCATTTATCATTTTTATTTTCACTAGTAATCGCCAATTCTCCGGATTGGTGAAATCATACAGTATAGCTTGTTTAGAATTTTGCTCTGCCCACATTATGTTTTTCTGCTCTGACCCTAATTTCAGAAATTTCTTAGCCTGACTCCTATGTCTGTTACCAAGACTCCGTCTTGGATGCTGTAATGTATTTTTAATATCTTCATCATTTAAGGCCATGTAATTCACAAAACCGATTCATACTCTGCTCTATTTACATCTGGAGGAAGTGTTGCATCCATCCCTATTTTACTAGTAAATCCTTCTTCTGATCTACTTGGATCCAAACTAGAACCTTTCTGATTAGAGAGAATTATCGTATCTTTATCAGGTTGCCAACGAGTCATTAAAGCCCATTCTACTCTAGAAGGATTGGCAATATCTATGTCCTTATCAACAACTATTACTTGTTTCATTGATTTATGGCCATTTAATGCTGCATGTATTGCTTTCATCCCATCACCTTCCTTTTGTGGTTCAATTTGAACAACTGAAGACAACCACCCACAGCCGCCATCGGTCAAGTAAACATCAGTACATGGAACAACTTCTGAAACTGCTGCTTTTATTGTAGGTGCCCTAGGCATGCCCATCAAAGTTCTATGCTCTACTTCTGCTTGAATCAAGGCATGAAATATCGGGTCATCTCTGTGGTGTATTGCATCATATTCTATTACAGGCTCCTGCCTTATCCCATCTACAGTTCCTGTTATATCTACATATGGCCCTTCATCATCAATTTCCAGTGTTATTCTCGCTTCCATTGCATACTCTGCATCTGCAGGAACTACAATCCCATTTGCTAATTTAACAAGCTTCAGTGGTTTTCCATGTAATTTCTGATGCAAGGATGAGGCTACACGTAATTCATCTAATGGTTCGTTAAATGACATTGCCGCTGCTAAGAGAACTACGGGATCAGGGGCATTTACAACTGCTATTGGAACTTCGTCTCCATTTTCTTGAGCTCCTTCCATCATAGTTCTGAGATGCCTCGGAACGAATCTTGATACGGTATGATTTTTGTCTCTCAAGTATTGTCTATGGAATGACATATTTCTAATTCCTCCATATTCAGCTATTATCACAGAAGCCGACTGGTATCTTCCCTTATCTTCCTTATAATGCCAAGGAATAGGGATAATTTCCAAATTTACTTCTTTTTGAGTATTTTCTAATACGGAAGCTTCACTCTCATCTATGATAATTGGCTCAGAAGGATTTTTCATCGCCCATGCCATAATATCAATTAATTCTCCAGGAGTAATATCAAAGGTTTTGCAAATCCTTTCTCTTGTAAGTACATTCATCGCTGCTTTATGGCCCTCCGCCTCGGCGACATTTGTGAATAAAAGAGGAGGATTTTCATTCTTTATTGAATACTCTAACATCTCATGAATTACACTAGTTCTTTCTTCCACATTTTTGACGTTGTGAAGCAAGTCCCGGAATGACATATTGTTAACCAACTGCTCAATCTGTTTGAATGTTAGCAATAACAATGACATTTTATGTCAATATCAATTGTCTTCAGCCTCTCATTTCTTATACCAAAGGTGGGTCGCCGAGACATCATTTAGAGGGTTATCGTTGGGTCGTGGATTATTTTCTGGTTCGAAAATGAAGAGTGATCGTAAAAAATATAGATGGAAGGAACGACAATTTAGAAATCGTCAGTTCAAGAGACGTTCAGGTGGAGTTTTGAAACACGACCCTCTAAAGGGCAGTACACAGGCTAAAGGAATCGTAATTGAAAAAGTTGGTTTCGAAGCAAAACAACCTAATTCTGCTATCAGAAAGGCTGTTAAAATAAGCTTAATTCGAACTGGCAATAAATTAACAGCATTTGCTCCTGGTGATGGAGCTATTTCATTCATTGATGAGCATGATGAAGTTCTAGTAGAAGGTATTGGAGGTAGTAAGGGTAGGTCTTATGGTGACTTACCTGGTGTCCGATTTAAAGTTATTAAGGTAAATGGCGTTTCTCTTGATGAAATGGTAAGAGGGCGTAAAGAAAAGCCAGTAAGGTAGGTGTCATAATGTCAGAGGCAGAACAAGAAGAAAAAGTATCTCAAGATCCTATTGCAGGAATTGGAACAATGGTTTTTGGAAAGTGGGATGCCACTGATGTTGTTTGTGAAGACCCTGGACTAGCCCCATATATCAATTTACAAACCATAGGTACTCCACATTCTGGCGGCAGACATGCCAATGAGTATTTTGGAAAGGCAAATCTTTCTATCATTGAGAGATTTATCAATAATTTAATGCGCTCTGGTAAATTTTCAGGTAAAAAACAACATTGTGCCAAGGCTTTTGAAACTGCTCTTGATACGATAAATGAGAAAACAGGTGCAAACCCATTACAGAATTTTATTGATGCTATTAAAGAAGCAGCACCTTGTGAGGAAATTACGAGAATAAAAATGGGTGCCGTAAGTCAACCTAAGGCTGTAGATTCATCTCCTATGAGGCGTATTGACATTGCTCTCCGAAATCTTTCTGTTGGTTGCGCTTCTGCAACGGCCAAGAGTAAAAAGTCATTAACTGAAGGAATAGTTTCTGAAATAACTAAAGCTGCACAGGGTGATGTTAGTTCATACTCTGTGGGTAAGAGAGATGAAGTAGAACGAATCGCATCTTCCGCTAGATGATTTCGTTAACATAATTAGACACTCACTTCTTTGCTGCATTTATTGTTATATACAATCGTCTTTATCAACCTTAGTCAGGTCGCCGAATCAATTGAGGTCATAATATGGGTCGTAAAGAAGATAATATTGAACGTGCAGTAGAAGTAATGCATACAAGAGAAAATATTCGTAATTTAGCAATTGCTGCTCACATAGATCATGGAAAAACTACTCTATCTGATAACCTCATTGCAGGAGCAGGAATGATGTCAGAAGACTTGGCTGGGAAATCTAGAGTTTTAGATTTTGATGATCAAGAAAGTGCCCGAGGAATTACTATTAATGCAGCAAGTGCATCTATGGTACACGAAGTTGATGGTTCTGATTATCTAATTAATTTAATTGATACTCCTGGGCACGTAGACTTCGGCGGAGACGTTACTCGTGCAATGAGGGCAGTAGATGGCTGTATTATTTTGGCTTGTGCAGTTGAAGGTACAATGCCTCAGACAGAAACAGTCGTTAGGCAAGCACTAAAAGAAAAAGTAAGGCCTGTATTATTCATAAATAAAGTAGATCGATTAATCAATGAACTCCAAATTGATGCAGAAGAAATGTTGGCACGATTTCAGAAAATAATTATTAAAGTTAACAAATTAATTGCTACATTTGCACCGACAGAAGATTTAGCCAAATCTTGGCAAGTAGACGTTTCCAAGGGAACTGTTGCCTTTGGTTCTGCATATTATAATTGGGGAATGTCTATTCCTTACATGGTAAAGAGTGGAATCAATATGACACAGGTAATGGATTATTGCAAAAATGACAAGCAAAAAGAGCTTGCAAAACTAGCCCCTGTACATGGAGTTCTGCTTGATATGGCTGTAGATAAATTACCATCTCCATTAGTAGCTCAAGAATATAGAATACCAAATATCTGGCAAGGTGATCTGGAGTCAGATTTTGGCCAATCAATGATAAAGTGTGATTCTGATGGTCCTTTGTCATTAATGATAGTAAAGATATGGATGGATCCTCATGCAGGCGAAGTTGCTGTAGGGAGAGTGTTTTCAGGCTCTATTAAACATGGTGAATCTGTGTGGGCACTTGGTGCTGCTAAGGCAGAAAGAGTTCAGCAAGTTAGTATGATGGTAGGTGGCGACAGGATTGCAGTATCAGAAGTTTCTGCTGGAAATATAGCTGCATTAACTGGAATAAAAAGTGCCGCTGCTGGAGTAACTATAACACGAAATGAAGATGATATAGGTTTCGAACCCATACGTCATTATTCAGAACCTGTTGTTACAGTAGCGGTTGAACCAAAATCAATGAAGGACTTGCCAAAGTTCATTGATGCACTAAGAAGCCTTGCAAAAGCAGATGCATCCTTACAAGTCTCAACAAACGCAGAAACCGGTGAAGCACTTTTAGCAGGTATGGGAGAACTTCATTTAGAGATTACGACTTATAGGATTGAAGAAGAACAAGGAATTAAAGTAAAGGTAAGTGAGCCTATTGTTGTCTATAGAGAATCAATAGAAGGGAATAATCATGGACGACCCTTTGAAGGTAAATCTCCAAATCGTCATAATAGATTTTATATTGAGGTCGAACCTCTTCCTGAGAATGTTATCCAAGGATTGAGAGATGGTGATTTTGGCAAAGAAGGAGCTATTAGAACTAAAGATGCCAAAGAAGTTGGAAATAAATTTGCTGAATTTGGAATGGATAAAGATTTAATGAGGAAAGTATATGCAATTCACGGAACCAATGTTTTAGTTAATGACACAAAAGGTATACAGAATCTTCATGAGACTAGAGAATTAATTATTGAAGGTTTCTTAGACTGTTGTAAAAAAGGTCCAGTAGCAGAAGAACCATTGATGGGTGTGATGGTTAGATTAGTCGATGCTAAATTACACGAAGATGCTATTCACAGAGGCCCAGCTCAGACCATACCAGCAGTTAGGAATTCTATGAAAGGAGCTCTAATAAGGGCTAGATCAGTTATATTTGAGCCTATACAAAATATTCGTATAGATGCACCAAATGATGTTATCGGTGGAGTTACTAGTGAACTCAATAAGCGCAGAGGAATAATTGAAGACATGCCTGTAGAGGGAGGAACTGCAAGTGTTATTGGAAAAATGCCAGTCGCTGAATCTTTTGGTTTTTCAAATAGTGTAAGGGCCGCAAGTCAAGGTAGGGCAGTTTGGAATACTGAAAATGCAGGATATGTGCATTTACCTAGGGAATTATTCAATAAAGTTGTTGGAGAAATTAGGGAACGTAAAGGACTGAAAGTTGAACTTCCTGGGGAAGCGCAGTATATGGATTAAATATCAACTAATTCTTATTAGTTGAAAATCCGTTAATTCTCTTAGAACATCTACTTCTGAGTTATTTTCTAGATAATTCAAACATTCGTGTGCTATGGAGTGATGATACATCGCCCTTTTCTTTGCATATTCAATAGATCCTGATTTTCTAAGGTCGTTTATTGCTGCTTCCAAGTCTTTTTCATCACAAGGTCCATTTCCAAATACATTTTTGAAATTTGGAATATCCATGCTACTATCCATGGCATGAATTGCAATCAATGTCCTCTTACCTTGAATGATATCGGAGCCAGCAGGTTTCCCCAATGTCTTTGTATCTCCCGTAATATCAATAAGATCATCCATTAATTGGAAACACAAGCCGAGATTTAACCCCCATTTCGCCATGTTTGAAACAATTTCCGGAGATGCATCTGATAATATTGCTCCAGTTCTGGCACATGTCTCGAACATAGCACTCGTCTTCCCCGCAATCATTGCAATATATTCTTCTTCTGAAACTAAATCTCTATTCTCAAATTCTATGTCTTCTTGTTGCCCTTCCGCTACTCTTCTAACCATCTCTCCTATTGCTCTAACTAGATAGCGTAAATTATCTCCCGATATTTCTGACGATTCTGCTAATATCTCAAACCCTACTGCCAACATAGCATCGCCTGCGTTGATGGCCGTAGCATCATCATAAGCCACATGTACAGCATCCAAACCTCTCCTAATAGGATCTTGATCTATGATGTCATCATGGACAAGGGTAAAATTATGTATTATCTCAATACATGCACCTAAAGTATAGTGGCCATCATTAGCACTTCCAATTGCTTCTCCTACTAATCTTGGCAAAATGGCCCTCAATCTTTTACCTCCTCCTGTGAATAGATGAGTCATTGCGCCATGCAACCTCTTTTGTTCCATTTTACTTAAACTGAACATTATTTCCTCTTCTACTTTACTCTTATGTTCCTTCAAGGCTTCCATCAAACCACTTCCTGGCTTTTCTTTATCTATGTACAATTGACCACAGTCTATTATTTCTGTTTTTTTAGAATTAATTATTTGGGAAAAATTGGGATAATACTCTTTTAAGAAATGTTTCCATATCATTATGAACCATGGTGCAATATACTCATTTGACCATTTTCCTTCCCTCTTCATCATTTCCAGAAGTTCTTCTTCTCCTATCCATTTTACTTCTTCAATTTCATTTTTATTTATGTTTGTTTCAACATCGCATTTAACAAATAGAATATGGTCTATTTCTTTCTCAATCCAATCATCATCCCATCTGCACTGATACTCAAAACGGCCTAGGAAATTAAAATCCCAATTCTCTGTTTCTGACATCAAAATACCTAATTCGTGTTCTAACTTTCTTCTCGCAGCATTGATGACTCCTTCACTATCACTTGTATTCTCATTACTCACATTTAATGGATGACTACAACATGCATTTGCCCAAACTCCTGGAAAAGTTATCTTCTCTTTTGACCGTTGTTGTACCAGCATTTCGCCATTATTATTCATGATAACTACACTGAATGCACGATGTCTATGGCCTTCTGCAAAGTGACATTCAAGCTTACTTTTAGTGCCTATTACATTATCTTCTTTGTCTACTAATAAACACATTTCCTCCATCATTTCTGATTGTACAGGGTCGTGCTTCCCTAGTTGCTCACTAGCGTCTGACATATATCTCAAATGTCGCAGTGGCTACTCGCCTATAATCAATCGTTATTATGGATTAATTTTCGTCCCTATTGTTGAGCCAGTTCTAATAAGCTGCAAGATTCTCTCTGGCTTCTTTCCATTAATAAACCATACATTTTCAATTTTATTCGATATTTCTGATGCCCTCATTAACTTCAAATCCATCCCCCCTGTAACGTCTATTTCGGAATTATGGATTGTTGCTACTGTGTCTTTTTTTGACCACTTTGTAACTAACTTAGCATCAGAATCATTTGGTGGCTTATCCAACACGCCATCAACATCTCCTAACAGGAAAATTGTAAAACATACTTCTGGGATTTCCATAGAAAGTCTATACATTAAATCATCTCCAGATAATATCCCAAACTCATTTTCATCATTTCTATCTACAACATCGCCAAAACATATTGGAATTATTTGATTATTTTCTTTCTTAAATACTTCAATATCGCCACTGAAATTTTTACCTAGATTTTTAGCCCAGAGAGAGGGAGGATAGCCGACAGAATTTAGATTAACTTTTTTTAATGAGCCTATTATTTCATTATTTAATTCTCTCATGTCTTTTCGTATTTGTTCTATCGCACTAATTTGTTGATCATAAATTTTGTAATTCACACCATTAGAAATATCCATCTCTTTTGATAAAATATGTCCATAAGAGCCGGCGCCATGGACGATAATAATTTTATATCCTTCATCAGACACTATTTTTAGTATCTCACATACTCTATCAATCGCTTCCTTATCCAAAGTCTTCGATAAATTCTTGTTAGTTATCAATCCTCCT
>CEUA01031182.1_pt1 | contig 17673 bp, 8 predicted proteins | sample 361541 | NCBI WGS metagenome assembly CEUA01 (sample SAMEA2623079, study PRJEB7988) | marine metagenome | isolation source: saline water (ENVO:00002010), including
TACCATAAACTGTAACGGTACCTCCACCATTAGATGAACTAGATATGTTAGCTTGCCCATTATTTGGCATAGTCTGTAGAGTAATATTAGCATCATAATATTCGGCAATTCCTCCAGGACCTGGACTTGTTCCAGTTCCTCCACCCCCAGAACCCCCAGACTTACCTGTTTCCCCTGGCGGCTGCGTGGTGCCCTGGGCACCGTGGCATGATCCTCCTCCACCTCCGTTAGCTTTAAAAGATAATGGTCCAGTTATTGAACTGTCGCCTCCATTTTCGCCTCGATCCCGAGAATTACCCGAACTATGACCACTCTGTCTACCACCAAAACCTCCATTTCCTACTACAATTGTATAATTTCCTGTCGTAAAAAATACAGACGTTCCTACAATCATACCGCCCCCACCGCCGCCGCCACCAATCCAATTACTACCGCCACCACCTCCACCAGCAACTATTAGGAAATCAATATATTTAGAACCAGTTATATTTAAAGTAGTCGATGATGAAGTAAAAGTGTGAGCTTTGTAGTAAACGCCACCATCGTCGGTATAATTACTTTCTGCGCCTCCGCTTGCATTAAAAATATTAGGTGTTACAACAGAACTCAGTTCGCTTGCAGGTCCGTAGCCTACGCTATTTTTTGCGTATACTCTAATTCTGTAATTAGAATCGTTAATTATGCTATTAAATCCGCTAGCTGAGTTAAATGTAAAACTCGTACTCGCAATGTTATCTTCTTGTTGCGTTGATGGCCACACGGTATACGGATCAATTGCGAATTCCGCTTTGTAATGATCAATGGGGGCACCACCGTCATCGGAAGGAGCAGACCAAGTTAAAGCTAATTCGGCATTCCCCGCCGTTACAGATTGAATTGTTGGCTGACCGGGTGGTTCTGCTTGCGGTGCAACGGTCGTGCTTAGTGTTCCCGTAGCACTATACCCCTCGGAATTTATCGAACTGATTCTGAACCTGTAATTTGTACCGTTAGTGAGTCCTTCAGCTGTATAGGTGTTAGCGGGCGTTTCTACAATTGTTGTAGCTTGTCCTGGGAAAAGTTGTTCTATTTTGTAGCCAGTTATGTCAGCAAAACCCATATCGGTGGGGTCACTTACGAGAACCCAAGAAAGTCCTATTTTTCCGTTTAGCTCTGTTGCAAATAAATTATCTGGAGAGATTGGTGTGGTTTTAGAGTATTCAATCGTTTCAATTTGGTAACCCGTGATTATTGTATCTCCGCTATATTCGGATTTGACCCAAGATACATCTATCTTAGAATCGCCTATTGTTGCGGTTAAATTTTTTACGACATTTGGAGGTCCTCCTACGTAAATTTCATTCGGCTGGGAAAAAAGTCCAGAACCTTCAGAATTTACGGCTTGTATTTTGAATGTGTAGTATAAACCACTGATCAGGTTTGGTACAATTGTTGTATTAGTAGCACCAAGTGTAATATTACCTTCGTCCCCCATTCTTAATAAACATCAACAAATAAAAATTACCCATCAATATAACGAATCACAACAATACCGTTACCACCAGCGCCTGCAGGGTAAGACCATGTTCCACCGCCTCCTCCGCCTCCAGTATTATCTCCCGCAGCACCGCCAACGTTGCCAGCATAAGCACTTGTACCATTACCAGCAGGTGGAGCTGCGTAACCACCAGGACGTGCTTCACCACGGGTACCATTTCTATGACCTCCCGCTCCTCCGCCGCCTTTACCGCCATCACCAGAACCTTGACCATTACTGTATTGACTTCCTCCACCGCCACCCGCCCAGTAAAAAGCGATTGTATCCGTAACGCCGTGAGCCTCACCTATTACACCAAGAGCTTCAGGTGTCACCCAATCAATTTGAACACCATCTCCGCCGTGTGCTTTTCTTTCTTCGGTGCTTCCCGTATCAGTGTATTCAGTACCTGGACCTCCAGCTCCACCGCCTCCTGTTGGATAATAACTGCGACCACCTGCTCCGCCTGGATGACCATAAGCAGTTACACCAGAAACAATTGTAACAGATCCACCAGTTAAAGTAGTAAGAGTACCAGATGAGTTGTAGTATTTAGCAACTGTTGCTGTTTTATCACTGTTCCATCCTCCGTGTCCGCCTCCACTTCCGCCGTCTTTACCCTGGTCACTATATCTTCTTCCTCCAGCTCCTCCTCCTGGAGCTATAAAACTAAAGCCAGTACCTTGTATTTCACTATTTTCACCGTTTTGATCGTCCGAAGCACCACCTGCTCCAACAATAATAGTCAAATCGGCATTTTCAGTTAAAGTGTAGTTAGTTCCAGAAATAACCCCTCCTCCGCCGGCTCCACCGCCAATCACTCCTCCGCCGAATCCTCCGCCAGCAACGATTAAAAAGTCGACATCTTTAGACCCCGTTACGAATAAAGTATTCGATGATGAAGTAAAAGTATGCGTCTTGTATGTAATATTATTCGATGTGTAAGTGTATACATTGCCACCTGATGCTGAAAAAGCAGTGGGTGTTATTATTGGATTGTCAGTGCTTACAGGTCCGTAGACAAGAAATGCGTTTTTTGCGCTTACTCTAAATTTATACGATATGTCGTTTGTCAGATCAGAAACAGTATGGAAGTTTGTAGTTATGGTTGTGTTGCCGTCCACTGTTTGCCAATTATCGTAATTTGGGCTGTTATCTGCCTTTTCTATTTTGTATTCGACAATTTTGCCTCCTCCGTTAGTGCCAGTTACATCCCAATTCAGTCCCACAGAAAGGTTTCGTGACACACCACTAAGTCCTACAACTTTCAGTGGCGCTTTTCTTGGTGCAACGATAGCGGTTTCTGATACTGTCCCTATTCCTGACGAATTTATAGCCGATACTTTAACTTTGTAGAATGTGTCGTTATTTAGACCTGATACTTGAGAAGTGGTGTTCATTTTTCCCGTAATTTGATGAGAACCTACAGGGGTGGTCATTATTCAATAACAACAATAAAAATCTATACGGTATAGCGAATTACAATAACGCCGCACAAATTTGATTCGTTCCTAATAACAAGGATTATCCTACAGTTTAGACCCACCTCGGCAACCCTCCGATTAAATTTTCAGGATTCTCTTAAATACACATTTCCACACCTGCGAATTTATAACAAATTAAAACTAAGGAATATATCGAATAATAACGATACCACTTCCACCAGTTCCGCCAGTTCCGCCTGTTTTCCCACCACCACCGCCACCACCAGTATTAACTCCTCCGTCTCCAGAATCTTCTAGAACAGAAGATGTCGCAGATTTTCTATAACCTGTTCTTCTTGGAAGTCCTATGTTATATCCACCACCACCTGCTTCGCCAAAAGCACCACAGTAGTCGTTATTCATTACGTCCAATCCCCCACAACCTCCTCCTCCTAGACCTCCATTACCCGACCCACGCGGTAATGCATTTAGCTGACTCACGCCAGCACCACCGCCACCACCTCCCCAATAAAAGCCATTGTCTCTAACACTATAAGGGTCTCCCGCAATCCCCCTATCCCAATCCGTTACACCAAGAGATTTAGGTGTCGTCCACGAAATTTGTATTCCATTTCCACCATGTGGCATAATGTCTTGGCTATTGCCTATAATAGCTCCTCGGTCTCCTGAGCCAGCACCGCCACCAGAACGATCGTCCCTAAAAACATCTGGGCTCCAATTTCCATAAGCAGTTATAGAAGTAGATCCATATGTAGTATTATAAGATCCCGAGTAAATAATAGCCGGCGAATTGCCACTATCGGTATTGATTCCGTATCGATAAGCATAAATTGAACTTACGGTATTAGTTTGATCTCCCGATATTCCTCCCCCATTTCCCCCAGTTCCCCCAGATCCTCCATTTCCTGTGCCACCTTTACCACCTCCCTTAGCTTTTAAAAAACTAGTACCAGTAGCACCAATAATTGAACTGTCTTGTCCGTCTGTTCCTCCTGCTCCTCCTTGACCTACTGTAATATTATACGTTGTTCCGCCAATTAAAGTATATTGAGTTCCTACTAGAACGCCTCCGCCGCCTCCTCCGCCGCCGAAACCTCCTCCTCCTCCTCCTCCTCCGGCAACGATTAAAAACTCGACATCTCTATTGCTTTGTAATTCTAAAGTGCCCGATGAAGTAAAAGTATATAATTCGTACGAACCATCTGTAGTTTTTTGTCCGTTACTAGCCACCACAGTAGAACTAAAATCTGAGGGGATTCCACTAATACTGGATGATGCTCCTGTACCAATTTGATTAGCAGCGGAAACTTTAAACTCGTAAGTAGTATCATTAGTTAAGCCCGTTACTTTCGTGTGGTAAATATTATCTACTAAGCCTGTTACAGCCGTGTGACCCGTTTGGGGAATCAGTTGCCACGTTGTATTACCTGATTCTTTCTTTTCAATCTTGTAATTTCCTAATATTATAGGGTGTCCTCCGTTGTTAGAAGGCTCAGTCCATTCAAGGTGTACAGAATTATTGTCATTTCTTGATACCAAGCCTGTTGGTTGAAGAGGAGGTGATGATGCGATGGGATATCTGATAACGACAATACCGCTGCCTCCCTTTGCGCCGATTATTGATTGGCTTCCACCTCCGCCTCCACCCCCCGTATTAGGAAAACCTTCAAGAGCCACCGCTTTAGAACCTCTGTTACTTTGGAGCTTTCTATAAACAGCACCACCTCCTCCTCCTCCTATTCCTCCTAAATTTCTATTATAAAACTCACGAAACCTGCGAGTTACGTTTATTTCGTTACGATATGGGACGAAACCTGTATTATTATCGATCCAACTCCAATTAAACAGTGTACTACTATTGCCCTCACTATAGGTACTGTTATCTAGCCAACCACCGGCTCCTCCTCCGCCGTAATGTTCGTTATATGGAGCTTTGGCAGCATCAGGTGGATTTATAGAATCGTAAAGTAACATATAATGTTTTCCAGTATTGTCATCAGTATTAGCATCAATTGATATATCATAACCAAAATTCGCCAGTTTAATATTTAAAAATTCGTATATACTTTTATCTGTAGTTTTAAAATAGCGTGTAGTATTAGTTGGATTATATATCGTTACTAAATTTTCATCTTTTGTCACTATTTTAAGTCCGTTAGCGTCAGTGTCAAATATACTTTGTAGATGGTCTACCAATTCTTGTTGAGTATACTGTCCTTGTGTTATTTCGTAGTTTGTGTTCTCAATTTTAATGTTTTGGTTGTAACTATTTATAGTTATCCATCTTCTAGATTGCGGACCGTATCTGAAAGTATTTTTAATACCGTTTCCCCCTGAGTTGGGTTCCAAAGAATTATAGTTACACATTTCTCCTGCTCCGCCTCCGCCTCCACCACTCCCATTACCTTGCATTCCATTGTTACCGTATACTTTAATATTAGGATAATTAATAGGGTCATTTTTGTAATATTTATCACCTAATCCACTTTCTATTTTAAACGTACTAGTTGCATCTTTCAAGCCCAAACTTATACCTGGACGTTTGTGCACTCCGCCGTGTCCCGATTGTTGTTGTTCACAGGCAGCTCCACCTCCAGAACCGCCATCTAAATTATGATGAGCTCTCGTTTTGGGGATGTAGGTGTCGTTTTCAATTAAAGAGGCGTAGTATTGTCCTCTCCTATTGTGTCGTTTTTCGTCGTCTCCTGAGAGAGCAGACCATACAGGATGATAAGGATGACCACCACCACCACCGCCTAAACTTGTAAAGTCAATGTGACCATCAACACCAACTATAGAAGAATTGACTCCTTTTTTCCCGCTTGATGTACCATAGGTTGTCGAAGAAATGGACTGCGCCCACGAGGTTTGTGAATTTATAGTCTGATCATTAGTGCTATTTGTAAAATATTTGCGTAGAGTTGAAGTTGATCCTGTAAGAACAATAGTCCTTGTACGGTTGTTTAATATCTCAATAGTAGCTCTATAAGTTAGTCTAAAAACAACACCAGAGAACATACTATTAGCAATATATTCGTTAAGCTCCGTAAATGTAGTATCACCATGTGGAATAGTTGTAGTATGGTAGTCCCACGTGGTACCACTCCACCCAGAAACTTCATAAGCAAAAGCTATTTTATCATTACTTGCATCTATTGTAACAATACCGCCTCCTTTGCCAACCGTAACATTATAAGCACCAGCCCCGAGTTTTACTTGTTTTCCAACAACAACCCCACCGGCACCACCACCACCGGAATAATAATTTTTGGGACCATGCCAACCTGTATAATTTGGAGTATTAGATCCTCCTCCTCCACCACCTGCTACGATTAAGAAATCTACAGTCATATCATTAAGCGTTGTAATAGTAGAAGTACCTTCAGTTGTAAAATCGTGTACTCTGTATGTAATACCATCCTCGTCGGTATAATCACGGGTATAGTCGCCTGCTGTAAAAGGTGAGGAATCGACTGTTATAACGCCGGTTTCTATACTTTCGCTAGAACCCTCGCTATTTATTGCCTTAACACGAAATTTGTAAGAAGAAGTATGAGTAAGTCCCGTGACGACAAAACTCCCTAAAGTGGTCGTTCCGAGCGAGTTCCAGGTGATGTAGCTAGGGCTTACGGCTTGTTGGACTTCGTATCCCGTTATAGCGAAATTGCCATCCCAATGCGGAGTATTCCAAGTAATACTTGTTTGTTCTGAACTAGCGTAGTTACACAATATATCTGTAGGAGGTGTAGGCACACCTGGGGCACCTAACGATTGGCGTATTATAATGGTTCCGCTCCCGCCTGACCCAGGATTTAGGGGAGGATCGAGATTGTTGATTGAGGGATCGTCGGTTGAAACCCACAGTTTCATATTTCTTACTGCTATTTGATTGCCGCCTCCCCAGTTTGTTGAGTGAGCTCCCCACGCAACGTAAGAATTACTATTGAGAGGTATAGAAACGTCATTAAATGTTAAAATTGGGGTAGCAGTAGATATGTCAATACTATCGCCACGCCAAAGTTTTAGCGTGGCATCTTTCAATTCAATAGTCCATTCTTGCTTGTCTTGAAAAATGTTAGTATCAACTTCTACCATTCTTGATGAATCAGACTGATACTCATATCTGTTTTCAACCCCATAACCTAACCAAATTCTATTTGGTGTGTCACGCTGACGAAAACACAACTTGTAACCTCGATAATTACTTGAATCATCGTGAAGACCGTTACCCAAATCTCTTGTTCCGCCCCATATAAAATATAAACCAGATCTTTTATTACCGGTTTGCGAGAAGTACGTCTCAAAATTTGCAATAAATCTGTTACCAGGGTAAACATTATATCTTATATTACTGTATCTTTCTTCATAGAGGTTATGTTTTGCTAATTGTAAGAAGCTCTCAGAAGTGTTATTGATGATGATGTCTGAGATTTCTTTAGTACCACCTTGAGTTATACCAGTAAAACCGCTAACACCTTCGTCTATTACCTTATAATAATAAGACCCATTTATTTGTTCTTCGGTTAACGAAATCTTTTTACAACCATCCCCTCCGCTTCCCGTACTTATTTCTCCGTCTTGTGGGTCGCCAGATGGCTTAGGGAAGCCGTCGCCTCCTTTTCCGTAAGTCTTTGTTAAAACATCTTCTCCTAGGTCTTGAAAAACTTTTTTACCGTCACCTCCTGTTCCAGACGAACTTGCAGTGGAATTTCCGCCGGAACCGTCGATACCACCTCCTCCTGCCGAAAAATCGTTAGCGGAATTGGCGGATGTGCCACCGTTATATCCTGCGATTTTCACGTAACTGTCGGTTCCCTGATTGTATCTAGCACTATCATCATTGTAAAATTTTGAGCTAGAGTTAAGCTCTAAAGTACTAGCGTTATTAAACATGTAAGCAGAACTATCATCTGACGAAACCCAAATTTTAATGTCTTTTAATTTACAGGTAGAGTACCTATGGTCACTATTACTGTATACATTAGTAGATACAAATGCCACGGTAGTACATTCTGAAAGTTTTTTATTTTCAAGTTCTATAAATTTGAATTCGGGCTCAACATTTTCAATATCGTGAGTATTCCATACATTAACAAACTGCCCATCTTGCCCGTTCTTCCCGTACTCTAGAGTCCATTCTTGCCAACCAACATTGAGAAATGTACCTTTATCACGTTGGTAATGTTCGTACCAACTAGACCCTTCTCCGTTTGATCGGTCGAAGTCGCATTTATCTTCTTTTACATTTGACTGAGCAACTCCGACGCCATAATATGCTGAGTCAGTTCTATTTATCATAGTGGTAAAAAAGTCATATTTAAAAGTGTCTTCCCAAGGATAACGGATTCGTTCCTCGCCCCAATGCTGCCAATTAATTTTTTTAGTAGTTAACAGAACCGCAAAAGTACCGCCTTGGTAGTTCGAGTCATTAGTGTCAGTGGATAAATCTAACTTAAACTTAATTATACACCGGTTTCCTGGATAAATATTTCGACAAATATAGTAGCCACGGGTTTCAGGTTCGCTATCGTTTGTTAATTCGATGTGGTCAGATTCAATAGACCCTTTATTAGTTACAAACCCGTTAAAAGTTGTTGCTTCATCTAAAGCTAAATAAAATTTCTTGCCTCTTATCTCCCTCAATGCCCCTATGGTGTCGTTGTCTACCGTATTATTATCATTTTGCTTTACATTATCAGTTTTGAAAATTTTAGAAGAGTTGTTAATTCCTACCGAGGAGTGACTGGGCATATTGGATAAGCCTCCTCCACACCCGCCATCTGCTACACCTATAAGCTCATTGTCGCTATAATATGCTATTTGAGATATATTAACAGTAGTTACACTGCTCGTATCATTCAAGTTTTTATAAACTTTTGTTATAGTTAACCTGTAATTATCGTAATAATCAGGATTTTTAACGTAAAATGTTTTTTTAGCCCTGTCTAAAATCGATCCTGATCCTTCAGATGGTTGTACCCAATCTGTTATATTTGTCTGCGTATCAATAGGTATTCCGAATAGATCCATGTGCCAGAAGTTAGGATAAAGGATTGGACACGCTGTTAAAACCCAATCTACTGGAAAATGTACGTCTGTGGTTTCGCCTGAAGATCTTATCCAAATATCATATCTGGTAATCTTCGTCGGCGTATTCGGTAGACGGAAATCTATATATTGTACGTAACGTTCACTTACGTTATTACTACCTTCTGCGTGACCTTTCCAACAGTCATCCTTATTTATAATTGTCCCATTAAATGCTTCGTGTCCATCAGAGTTATATGGTCCTGATCTAAGCGATTTATTTCCAGTTTCAACAGCTCCAGATGAGAATGTATCTCTGTTATCATCTGTACCTTTAAATCCTCCTGCCCCTGCTATAAGAATATGCTCGTTGGAGTTGTTTAAAATAGCACCCCCCGAACCTCCTTTTGCCGTAAATAAATTTCCAAACGTGGTGTCTTTTCCGGAAGTTCCTCGAGAACTAGCATTTGTTGGCACTTCTCCTCCATTCCCTGCTTCTAAAGTATAAGTGCCAGGTTCTATAGGCCAATTCACAGCATCCACGGCACTTCCGCTACCTCCTCCTCCTCCGCCTTTTACACTTCTACCTCCACTTCCTCCGCCTCCTATCATAAATATGTCCAAGTTTACGGGAGAGGTTCCTGGTACAGTGAAGTATTTATTAGAAGGACCGCCAGAATAAAGAGCTATTTGTCCTATATGCGTCCTCCAGTCATTTTCATTTCGTCCACGTCTTCTAGTTGACATAAAAACAATTCTGTAATATGTAAATCCCTGTGTATTTGAAAATGAATAGGTTAGAGATTTTTTCTGCATCACCTTACTTCCAGGTATATCATCGGTAAGATACCGATCAAGATTATAATAGGGGTAGCCGCCGAAACTCATTTTCTGGTCGATTACATTATCTTGTTTTATTTGACTATCAAGTGTAATCCAATGTGAATCGTCAGTGCTACCTTCTAAGGCAAATTCGGCAGGATATGCGTCATCTTCACCGATCCATATCGAATACTTGGTAATTATTTTTGAGGTGGGAAACTTAAATTTTATCCACGGATTATAAGGTCCCCACTGAAATCCGTCAATTCTCATCTTATCTGTTAAATTTCCGTCAAATGCTTTTTCTCGATTAGTGTTAGTGTTCCAGTAAGAACTATTGTAATCTGTTATTATACCATCAGAATCATCATTAGGATCACCTGTCCCCCTTAACGTATTAGGATTTTCTAAACTGCTCCCTCCAGCTTCCAAAACATAAGGGGGATCGTTACCATCTATACTCCAAATTTTATAAACGTTGTTGTTTTTGTATACGGTGGTTACTGTCGCTTCTCCGCTAATTGTAGGTTGAGCAGGCTGAACAGGAGCCCTTCCAGGTGTAGCGCTAGATTGAGCACTTGCACTTCCAATTCCCTCGCCGTTAACAGCTTTAACTGAGAAAGTGTAGGCTTTTCCCGGGGTTAGACCTGTCAGGTTTGCCGTTTCTCCCTCCGCAACAGTTCCCGTCGTGTTAACAGTACCGTCAGAATGTTCGTAAATGTAACTTGTTATAGGGTGTCCTCCGTCCCACGGCTCGTTCCACGATAAAATAGCACCAGTACCATCTGCTGGATTATACGACGCATTGAAATTTTGGGGTTGACCTGGCGTTGTTGCGGCAAGGTAAGAAATGGCAGTTTCTCCCGAAATACCAACTCCGAGGTCCGTAACGGTCGATACGTTGAAATGGTACTTGACTGCCATAGGCAAATCTGTAAGTTCCCCGCTAAGTATTGTGTTTCCTCCTGTGTATATTCCCGTATTACTAGCATAATGGCTTAAATCAACATTTCCGTTAGCATCTCCGGTAACAGTCATCATAACTTCTCCCCAATAAAACTCGTACTCTCCGTCATTTGTTGTATTTGTAACGGTTTTTTTACCTGCACTGGTTACTCCTGTGTAACCTATTACGTTTTCTATTCCACGGTTCAATATAGCAATGGGGTGCGATTCTGGAACGTGAAGAGTGTATTGTTTTGTGGCGTTAGGGGTTGATAATTTATTAATTTTGTAAGAGTCGTTTTCGTGATAGCTTGTTTTTCCGTTGAATGTGTATTTTCCTTCGTTCGTCCCGTTCGTTTCGTTGTAAACAGAGACCGCGTTTACAGTTGTTGCGTCAGCCAAATCGATAGGGTCTGAATAATCGTCAGAACTTCCGCTTATCAAATATGGTGCGTACATCGCATCGTGAAAAAAACAATAAACGCTTACAGCATCTGCCTTACGGTTTATACAGTACTCCAAAATATTAGTATTTCCAGTATTCTGCGTGGAGTCAAAACTCCAGAAAATTGTTGCTTTGTCCACATCTACCTGAGTACCAGTTTGTTGAATCACCGGGGCTATTGAAGCCGGTGTCTGAGCTACAGAAGCATAATTTAGAATATACCCTGTTATATCTGTACCGCCATCCGATGAAGGAGCAGACCAAGAAATTGTTGCTTCATACCCTGTGTTTGATGTGACACTGTCAATTGTAGGTTGGTCGGGTGGTGTGGTATTACTAACTTCTGTTGTCATCCAATCAGTATTTAGCGTTTCGGTTGATATAGTGGTTACTTCTTCCATCATAGTGGTTATGACCGAAGTTCCCCAGTCGTCGTTTGTAAAGATTTCCCCCGAAATTCCAGAATTTACTTGTTTTTCTGCTGAAAGTCTTGTGGCTAACACTTCATTCATGGTGGTCACGGTTACAGTACCTGTGGTAGATTCTGCGATAGATTGCATACTGTCGACTGATTGTGATATCACTGTTGCCTGATTGGTTTTTAATTTAGTTAAGGACGCAGTAACAGTAGTTTTTATCGCTTCAGGTACGTCTTCTACTACTTTAGTAATAACTTGGCTAATAATACTTTCAACTTCTTCAGATTTAGAAAAATCCAAAACAGCACTAGTACTATCTTCTTTTTCTAATATTTTGTCAGCAATAACCTTATATACATCTTCGGTTGTCGGAGCGATATTACTCTCAATTCCGGTAAGAGCTGAAACTCCAGATACTAAAGAGGTTGCTGTCATTTCTAAACTATTAGCAACTGTCAAAAGTTTTATATTTGTCTCTTTAACAAAATTCACGTCTAAATCTGCGACGTTAAAGTCAAAAGCAACTGCGGTAGTAGTTCTAGCTTCTTCTAGATCTTCTTTTGTGGCTGTAACCTCGTTATTTTCCTTCTTTTTTTCCATAACCAACTTTACCACGTTAGTCATAGGACTCACAACAAGTTCCTTGGTAGAAGTTTTAAATGTGTCATAAGTAACGATATTAGACAAGTTGATCGAAGGAGCTGCTTTTCCTGTTGAAATATCAAAACCCGACAACTTCGTAAAAACAACTTCTATTAGAGCAGTATCTTCTAATTCTGTTAATGTGTCTGAATCTGTTGATATTGTATAAGAACCGTTATTCAAAGTCTGAAACTCGTCAAAGTTGACACCACTTGAGAATATTTTTGCTTTTCCGTGAGCAAACTTTATGTAAGGATCTATAAGAACGCCTCCAGGAACAGTTTCTCCACCAGAACTTATATAAGAACCCGCCATAGCTTGTGCCAAAGTAATATTTCCTGCTTTGAAAGAATCCCAGCTATCCATGTTTATAACCATAATAGGGTTATTACCGATCAACATGTCTGTATGAGGTTTGTGCTGATTGCGAAGTAATCCCTGAGGATATGTTGGCATGTTTACAAAATACAAAGATATAAAAACATACCGTTTATACCAATAAGCATGTCATTAAGTGTAGTCTTATTTACAGCGTCGTGGTGTAAAAAGTGTAAGGAAGAATCTTTTTTAAAAGTAATAGATACTGTTAAAAAAACATATTCTGTTTTTGAAGTCGATATTGATGACGAGGAACAAATTGAACACATGGAGTTAGAGGAAATTCCTACAACTGTTCCATGTGTTTTAATTTTAAAAGATAAACTGTTATTGGAAACGTTGAACGGGCAAAGCGGTATCATTGATAATTTAGAAATGAACCTTACAACTTATTGACTAAATCTGCTAAATGTAATGCGCTAAGTTTGCTTGTGTATTCTTCGTTTTTTTCCTTTTCGGAACCCGTGCGTCCTTTTATAGCCACTGCGTATTCCCACGAATTTTTTATAGAACTTACATACTCCACGAAAATATTTTGCGGAGAAGGGCAATACGTGAAACCTACGTAAGAATCTCGTTCTTCTTTATTATTTTCTGATGGACATATAATAGGTATGCCCAACAGATTGATAAGCTTTTCTGTTTCTTCTATTTTTTTATTGTTTTTTGAACATATTGTTATGCCTAGGTAAACCGCACAATAGTTTTGCGTAAGCGCCCAATTTAACACAGAATTTAAATTGTCGTGCGTTTCTTCGCAAGTGTAAGGCATTGCTAAATTTTTAGCTATGTGAACCGCTGTGTATTTTACCTTTTTTTTTACGTAATATTCTAATATTTCTAAGACTTCGTCTGCGTGTTTTATGTATTCCTTACTCGGGTTTTTCCGGGAAAAATTAAGACTTGTGTGATTAGTGTTGCTCGTCGTCGAGTCTATTACAAGAACTTTCATTGTGTTGTTACCTGCTTTAAAAAGCAGCATGTTTTTATTATTCTAGAAGCTTACTGACCTGCTAACAAACATCGATGGCAGCGGCGACGAAAACCAGAAGTCGCTTTTAGAATCTAGTTTCCAATTTTGATTTTCCCACTTTATCCACGTCATTTTGTAGTACGTTCCTTTTTCCCACGCAACTTCGTATTTCCAATGGGGATACGATTCTTCGTTGGAAGAAGTTCGTACAACCGTATTAAAATTCGAGTCTTCAATGTCGTACTTTGCTTTTGTTTCATTCTTCTCTACAAGAAATTGTTTTCCCAAATTCCAATGGTGCTCGTGTATCTGTCTCGACATTTTAACCGGAGCAAGTCCTAGAACTTCTAATTGTCTAGGAGTCAATTCCATGCTACTTGAGAATTTAGAAATAGTCATCTTTAATATAATACTGATTTATTTTTTAAGAGCAAAAATGGAGGTCTTTTTTAATTGCGATTGCTTTTTTTTATTAGAACGCTTCCAACAAAAATCCTCTTCAATTACTCGGAGCCTCCAACAGACCCTCCTCGAAGTCTCAAAACTAAGTGAAGCGTGCTTTCTTTCTGAATGTTATAATCGGACAAAGATCTGCCGTCTTCGAGCTGCTTTCCCGCAAAGATGAGCCGCTGTTGATCGGGAGGGATGCCTTCTTTGTCTTGTATTTTTTGTTTGACATTGTCTATAGTATCGGATGGTTCGACGTCTAGAGTTATCGTTTTACCGGTTAGAGTTTTTACAAATATCTGCATATTATTGTTAAAAGCAAATAATTTTTTTTTCGGGAAAATAACCGACAAACAAAAGTACCTTCTTAAAAAGGTTTAGAGTTTTAACCTAAACTTTCATATATAGAACAGAAATGTCTAATTTTTTATCAAATACAACCGGATTATTTCCATGTCAATTTAACGACACGTGGGAAACCGAAGAAACCAAATTATGTAACAACCCCAACGGACCCACCATTCTAGAAGTAAAAAATATCGACCTAATCTCAAAAATTAAAAAATTCATCGTAAGTAACTGGAACAACGTTAAAGACCCCGAAAATTTTCCCGGACCCCAACCCGTCTCTTTAGAAAGACAAATTATCAACAAACTCTTAAAATTTCCATACGTCGTGTGCGAAAAAACAGACGGCATGCGTTACATTCTCGTGTGTAAAATAATTGACGGAACAATGTCCACATTTATCGTTAACAGGTCTTTTCACATATATAGCGTACCAGGTTCTTGGAGCTGCGTTTCCGTATTCGACGGGACGATTCTAGACGGAGAAATTATAAGAGAAAAGGGCGGTTCTTATACGTATTATCCACACGATTGTATAATGCGAGGAGGAATAAACTACGCAAAAGAACATTTTAGAAAAAGGTACGACCACACTAAAGAAATCTCTGTTTTGTGGAGGAAAAGCGACGCCGTTAATAATGTGGTCGGCGCCTTTGATATTAAGTTTAAAACTTTCTACGACTTCAAAAACATTCAAACTCTTATAGATAAAAACAAAGAAGCCTGTCACGATATAGACGGAATAATATTCACTCCTGTAAATTTACCAGTTTATACTGGAACGCAACATTCGCTTATAAAGTGGAAAGAACCTTCAAAGCACACGTTTGATTTCCAAATCGTCGTAAAATCGCAAAGAATAGAATATTTCTTGTACGATAAGATGTCGTTAACCAAGTACAAAACAATAAGCAAGCGTTCGTCTTTGGGGAAAAAGATTGTTAGTATCTTGGACGAGCTTATCGTTCAGGAAAAGATGGGTTCGGTTAGCTTAGAAAATTCAGCATCTGTTGATTCTAACATTGTTGAATGCGTTATCGAAGATAACGAGTATATACCACTTAAATTGAGAAATGATAAGAATAGACCAAATAGTTTGAGAACTGTAGAACGGACTTTGGTAAATATAGAAGAAAATATTACAACCAAAGAATTAGCAGATTTATCTAAACAAATTACAAAATAAAAAATCTAGGTTCATATTAAACAAAATTATGAACAAAACTCTATTCAGAATAATATTAACAATTTTAATATTAATTTTCGCAGGTCTTGGAAATAAAGTTTGTAAAACAATGAAACTAGAATATTTCTCAAAAAAAAATAAAAAACAAAAATGTAGTCTACCTCGTGAAACTAATCGTTTAACTCAACGTGATATTTACAAAATAAAAGACAGTAAGGAACATTTTTCCAATATGAACGTTACAGATGCCATAGAAGAAAATTATCAAATAACTAAAGGTGCCGGACCAGAATCTCTTAACCTGGGACCTAAATTTTCAATTTACGGCATGCTAGAAAAATCTCAAACCACTCCGCAACCCACGTCAACACTATCCGATGTTCATCTATACGTGTCCGACGATAAAGAAGAAGAACAGGAAGATGCTGTGACTCCTACGCCTCTTTACAACACGTTAACGCCACCTCCAGAAATAAAGATACGCGAAATTGATTTTCCAAAAAGTGAAGAGGAGATAGATTTTACAACTCCTAGTCCTATTATCGCTAATTTAAACGTACCAGAACCAAATATTCCAGATTTTCAAGAAATCGTCACTCCAAAACCCAAATTCTCAGACAGCTCAATTGATAGCCCTCTTGTCATTTCGAATATTCTAGCGTCTACAACATCTAACGATATGAATGTTACTCCTTTTCCCACCCTTATAACTCCCTCTTCAACACCTTCGCCTTTATTTATAAATGAAACAAACGTTACTCCTTTTCCCACAGTTGCAAATACGCTCCCGTTTACCACACCCGAACCTTTATTTTCAAATGAAATAAACGTCACCCCTTTGCCGACTCCTTCTGTTAATATGAGTGCTACCCCTTCTCCTGCAGACTTGGATATGATTACGTCTACAACGCCGAGCCCCGTATTTATTAATGAAGTTGTAACGCCTACCCCGACGCCCACTCCTACCCCGACACCCACTCCGTCGCCCAAGCCTGTAAAGAAAAAAATACGACCTTATCCTTCGAATTTTGACGATTTAATGGTGAAAGCGCACAGCTTTGATCACAGTTTGGATAACGCTTTTAAATTTGAAGAACCTCTTGTGGGGTACAGCCTCGAAAGTCTTTAAAAAGAATCATAAAAAATTTCCGTTTATTTGAGATAAAAGGAAATTTTATATGAAGTTTTAAATTTTTTGTTTTGGTGTGTTGCGAGTCTACTTTTTGGACGCAGCAGGCTTCTTTTGTTGACTTTTAGCAGGCTTCGGCGACTTTACGTGAAGTTTGTCGTGAATATTATAAAGCATTTTAGATAAAGCTGTTTTTTTCTCCGAACCTTTACCCGCTTGTAATTCTCTTAACATTTGTTTATACTTGTTTGCCATCTGTGCTTCCCTTTGCTTCACCTTCCTGCCAATAACCACCTTATCCTCTGCCAACTTCTTAATAAGTGCCTTATCTTTCTTTATTTTTTGTTCTAAATTTGTCAGTTTATACCGGAACCCGTCATTATGTTTTTTAAACCACGCTGATCTCCTAGCAATCCGTTCGCGGTGTTTCGCTATTCTTTTCGTCGCTTCTTGTCTGTGTTTTCTTATATGTGCTTTATCCCAAACTCTGTAATTATGCTTTCCTCGTCTTTTCCATCTGTAGTGTTTACCATCGCCAAATTTTAGCTGGGAAGATTTAGCAGCTTTAGCAGGTTTCTGGGCTTTCTGGGATGTTTTAGATTTTACGTGAAGATTGTCGTGAATTTTGTAGACTATTTTAGATAAGGCAGTATCTTTCGCCGAACGTTGTTTCACCGTTTGTAAATCTTTACTTGATTGTTTATAAGCATTTTCTAGGTTCTTTGCTTCTAACATGAGTTTTTTCTGTTCCTTAATGATTTTTTCCTCTTTTGTTTGATATTCTTTCTTTAATTTGTTAATATCGTCAGACTTCTGTTTCGTGTGTTTTTTTTGTAATTCGGCGTTGTGCTTTTTAAACCACTCCGAGTTTCTAGCTTTTTTTTCCTCGGCTACTTTCTTTGCAGCTGCCTTCTTAGCATCAGCAGCCTTCTTAGCATCAGCAGCTTTCTT
>CEUA01048193.1_pt1 | contig 17671 bp, 11 predicted proteins | sample 361541 | NCBI WGS metagenome assembly CEUA01 (sample SAMEA2623079, study PRJEB7988) | marine metagenome | isolation source: saline water (ENVO:00002010), including
GAAATTGCCATAGGTACTAAGAATTGTGCTTGAAAACTTTTTTCTAGGATTAGCGGTGCAAGCCCTACAAATGTTGTAATTGTTGTAAGTATTATTGCTCGGAATCTACTCCTTCCTGCAGCAATGACTGCCTCCCTTATTTCCATGCCCTCTTCTAGATTCCTGTTGTACCTGTCTAGCATAACTATAGCGTCATTTACTAGAATGCCAATTAATGCTATTACTCCCCATACACTCATCATGGAGAAAGGCTTGCCTACTATTCCGTGTCCTAATATTGCACAGAATATACCGAGTGGCACAACCATTAGAATGAGTCTTGCTTGATAAAATGACTTGAAGTTTAACGAAATTGTTAGAGTTATAAGTATGATGCTAATTAGAAATGCAATCCCTAGTCGCTTTCCACTATCAGCAGCCTCTTCTGCTTGACCCATAATCTTGTAGTTTACATTTGGGAAGGTATTCTTAATGATGCTAAGGTATTCTCTTTCTATCTGCTCATTTACTTCTGCAGAGAATTCTGAATTATAAAGACTTGCGTCAATCCTTATTTCTTTTGTTCCATTAATATGATTTATTTTTTCTTTTCCTCTTTTAAATTCATAATTAGCTATCTCTTCTAAAGCATACATATCTCCAGTTAATGTCTTGATTCTCATTTTGTTTAGGTCTTCTATACTATTTCTGTCATTTTCTGGATATCTTAACCAAATCTTAACTTCGTCTCTACCAATAATAAGTCGTTGCGCTTCTTCTCCAAAGAATCCTTGCCGGATTTGTTTCATTATAGTAGCTTCATCAAGCCCTAGTGCATATGCTTTTTCTCTTAATTTAATATGGATCTCCCGGTTACCAACACCGCCGTTGTCCATTATTTCTTTCACCATATTAATTGATTCAATCCTTTCTTTTAGCCATTCAACGGCAGTTTTAAGTTCCTTGTCATTGTCAGATTGTAGTGAGATAGAAACTGCTCTGCCAAATTGTTGAAAACCACCAACTGATATCTTCTCCATGATCGCGATTGAGTCAGTATGGATTCTTTTTTGTAATTCATTTGATATATCAATTGTTGAAATTAAATCATTTTCTTTAATGGATAGTCTGACACTACCAACATGTGGGCCGGAAACCCCTAGATTTTCTGTAAATCCTACAGTGAGTGAGATGTCTGTAAATAGTGTGTCATTAAACTCTCGGATTAGTTCTTTATTATATTCATTAATAATTCCGTCTATATACCAAAGGAATTTTTCTGTTCTAAATTCTCTTTCTCCTGGTTTGTATGAGAATTCAATTTTTACTTCATTGAAAGGGATTGAGGGGAAGAATGTCCACCTAATTATTCCTGTAGCTAATAGGGTAGTTACAATGAACATCATTATAATTGGTGTCCATACGTGTTTTCTATAATTATCTACAAATTTGGTATTTATTTTTGTATACCAATCTTTTACTTTCTCTATAAGTTCTTCTGTATTTTTTTTGAAATTTGTGTATCTATTTGATTTTTCTTCTTTTAAAACAGATCTGGATGCGAGATGGGATGGGAGTATTAGGAAGGCTTCAATCAAGGAAAATAATAGTGCGGCAATGACGCTGAATGCCATTTCTTGCATCATTTCCATTTGTCCTCCTACAAATAATAATGTAGAAAAAACAAAGACTGTTGTAAGTACAGATGTAAATACAGGGGTAATTACTTCCATTGTGCCTTCAAGAGCCGCTTTCATTGGTGATTTTCCTTTCTCAAAGTGAGAATAAATATTTTCTGCAATAACAATACCATCATCTACTAGTATTCCAACAACTAGTATCATTCCAAATAATGAGATCATATTTATTGTCATGCCATATAAAAGTCCTATTGAAATCATGCCAATAAATGAGAAAGGGATCCCGAATGCTACCCAGAGGGATAGTCTAAATGATAAGAATAAACCAAGAACAATAGTTACTAGTAATAAACCGAGTAATAAGTTGTTGCTTAAGGTTGCAATTCTTTGGTCAAGCATATCAGAGAACTGAAAGAGGGTGATAATCTTAAACTTATTGTTCTCAGTGTTAAATTTACTAATATATTTCTGCATAGAAGTTGCAATCTTCTTTATGTCTTCTTCTGGGGTTTTTTGAATCATGAAATTAATAGCACGCTTTCCGTTGACATAGGATTTTATTGGAATATCAGAGAATTCTAGGGATACTCTCGCTATATCCTTTACTCGTACAATGTCTCCATTTCTATTAGATAATACTACAATGTTTTCAACCCCTGTAGTTGTTGTGTTCCTATTGTTAGACCTGATAACAATCTCATCTCTATTTGTTTTAATACTTCCTCCGGAGATGTCAATATTGCTCGTTCTGATTGCATTGCTAATTTTATCAAAATTGATATTATATCTTATTAGTGCTACTTCATCAATCTCAACAGAAAGTATGATAGGGGCGTAGCCAATTACTTGTATCTGACTAATCTCATCATCATTTAATAAGCTTTGTTCAATCTTATCTGCTTGCTCTTTTAGATCCCAGAGATCGTCTGGACCAGTTAAAGCATAGAAACCAACCATATTTGCCATACCCCCCATGCCTCTGCTTCTCTGTTTTTGTACTGTTGGCTTTTCTGCTCCTAATGGAAATGCGTATATTGCATCTACTGAGTTTTTGACATTTTGCAATACTTCATCAATGTTAAATCCCTCGTAGATCTCGATCGTTACATTGGAAAGATTCTCAGATGATGTTGATGTTACTTCTTTAATTCCTTCAATCCCATTTAGAGATTCTTCGATTCTTGTGGTGATCCCTTCTTCAATCTCTTTTGGAGATGCTCCAGGGTAAGAAACATTGACATATACTTTGTTTGGAGACATTTCAGGGAAGAAAGATTTCGGCATCATAGATAAACTAAGGATGCCCGCTATTGCCGTAATTATAATGATTGCATTAGCATAAATAGTATTCTCAATAAAATACGCAATTAGCTTTCTCATTCTATTTGATAATTGTTTTTACCATTGTCCCCTTGCTCATGTTTACTAATGGTTCACTTACAACTAATGTTTCGTTTTCTAAGCCTCCAATAATGATGTCATCATTTTGATATGCTATAATATTTACATCCTCTATCATTAATTTATTATCAGAGTCTACAACAAATACTTTGTTGCCCCCAAATATTGATCGTCTTGGTAGTTTAAATACATTATTAGTTCCTTTGGTGGTAATGGTAGCATTCAGATACATGCCATTGTAAAGAATGTCTTCATTGGTATTAATTGTTGAGAATACTGATATATTTTGGGTGTTGTTATTTACAAATCCACCTTTTCTGATGATTTTCCCAGTGTATTTTTTACTATCTTCATGAAAATCTACTACATCTCCAATATTAACGAATTTGATCTCAGATGTATTGACTGTTAATTCGATTTCCATTGCCCCTTTTCTGATGAAATCTACTACTGGGCTACCTGGATTAACATTGCCACCAACATCAGAATATGACTTTGTGATCATTCCATCAAATGGGGCTCTTACAGTATACTTTCGTAATCTTTCTTCATCAGACTTGATCGATAGATACTCGCTTAGTATGGAGCGCGAAGTGATAAAGTTCTTTTCTTTTGTAGTTTTTGTTTTGGGAAATGCAGGTAATTCGCTATTTAAATCTATTGCGTTAAAAAAGTTTGACCACTTAATATATTCGCTGTCATAGTCAAGTTGAATGTCCGCAAGAGTAGATGATATTAAGCTTATTAGTCTGCTTTTCTTTGATTCAATCATCAGTTTCAGGTCTGTATCTTTTACAGAGAAGATGATTTCGTTTTTATTTATCTCAGTCCCTTTTTTAAATTTACTTTCTCCAACTAGCCTGCCCTGTACTTCAGATGAGATTGTGATATTATTACGAGATACAGCTCGACCTGAGCTGTTAATTAGAGTTTTTATCTTACTATTATTCACTTTTCTAACAAGTACTGATTTTGGATTTTGTTTGTGTGCTTCACTAGTTTTTGCATTAGTAATTCTAATTGATTCTGCATTCTTAACCCCATATTTCATGCCGGTATTATAGCTGATTGATGATACGATTCCAAATAATATTAGGATTAATATGCTTATTGTAATTATTAATATTTTTCTAATTTTCATTTCTGTAATTTATTCTTCATTTTGTATATCGACAAAGATATCAAAAGTTAGCAAGTTATTATTAGTGTTTTTTTTTGATAATTGATATGTTCTTATAAATATCTTGCTGAGTTGAATAATCTCTCCTTTTGGTTATAGTAGTGTTCTCTATTCTCAAGACTATCTAAGTAGAATGATAAAGCCTGAAAGTGTTTCTGAGGGACTATCCTTTGTGTGCGTATAATTGATTAAATACGCATATGTGGCCTGCGGAGCTTCTAGTTTGTTTGTCATTATTCCGTCCCAGACTCCCATCTTGTAGTAGTTTCCAATATTAATTGTTGTGTTACAGATATCCTCGTCTGTTAAATGATTGGATATGAGGATCTCGTTAGATTCAAATATTATATCGCTTCCCCATCTTTGATATATTTTGATGTTGAAAGAATGAAAACCGCCTACCCCTTTGATGTAGAATTCGTCATTACAATTATCGCCATTTGGAGTGAAGCTGTTAGGTACGTATATTTCCATATCAGGGATAATACAGACAGTATGATTTGTTGAGTCTTTACATCCTCCTATGTTCTCCAGATATAACATGACATTAAAAAGACCGGTATCTGTATAAGTATGAAATGGACTTTCATAGTTGTTGTATGTTGAGGTCGATCCATCGCCAAAGTCCCAATATGAGTTTTCAGATATTTCACTAGCTTTTATAGTGCTGTTGTCTAAGAATTGTATTTCTCCTTCTAGCATGGATACGCATTCTGTTTGGTTAGGAGAGAAATAGGATATTACATTGCTGTATCCAGGGATTGTGATTGTATCTTCTAAATAGCAATTTGTATTTATATTGGTGACTATTAGTTGATATGTTGTGTTTACTAGAGCGTAGATACTATCTTGATTAGATGATAGAGCATCATTCCATAAGTAATTGTAGTTTCCGTTTGGAATTACATTGGCTTTGGCAAATCCACTGTCTCCATAACAGGTTTTTTCGGAAGTGTTGAATAGAATATTAAAAGTATCATGTACAAAAATTTCGATTGTGTCAGTGGCATTATCTGAGCATCCATCAGAAATTGTAACGATATAGTTTGTTGATACATATGGTCCTATAATGTGTTCAAAGCTATTACTTAGGCCGTTATTCCATTCAAAGGTATAGTTGCCAATTCCTCCAATCGCATTTGCTCCTATGGTTGTCATATCTCCTGAGCACAAAGAATCACTATTTGTATATATATATGCCTGAAGATTTTCGTTTATAAGAACCACTTTATCAATACTTTGAAGACAATCACCTGAACCATAGGAGAATGTTATGTTGTGGTAGCCTTCTCCTGCTAATGCAGGATTGAATATGTTTCCAATAACACCATTTCCAGCAAGGGTTCCTCCTAGAAATGGGAATGTAGTTATTAGAACATTTGAATCAATAAAACAATATTCATCTTCTAAGCCAGTTAAACTTAAAACAGGAGAATTATATATAGTAATTGCGAAAGTATCAATACAGTTTGTTGGTGCTGTATATTGAATATAGTGTGTTCCAGCTCCTAATTGGGATGGGGAGAATAATCCTGTTGAGTTATTAATGATGCCATTCCCATTCCACGATCCTCCTGATGGAGTCACATCTAGTATTATATCACTTGATGCTGAGCATATTAGAGTGTCCGATAAAATTGATTTTGGTATGATATTAATTATAAATGAATCAATACATGTGTTGGCTTCATAAATAATTGTATGTAATCCTGCCCCTGCAGAGTCAGGATGAAATTCTCCTGGGAAGTTACTGTTAATAATTCCTATCCCATTCCAAACCCCATTCCAAGGTACTCTTGGTACTAATGACATGTCAAGTGTTTGCAGACCATCATTTAAGCAGAAGACTAATGAATCTATTTGAATATCTGTATCTATGACAAGAATTTCAGTAGTGTCAATACAACCATTAAATGAGTAGGTAATAATATCTAGCCCTGTCCAAATTGATGGGTCATATGTGCCTTGGATGTTATTTGTAATATTATTTCCATTCCAGTTTCCATTTGGTGGGCTTCCTGGTAGGTTGAATGTGGGTTGTAGAGGACAAACAGTTTGATTTGGTCCTGCATTAATTTCGTTGATTGTAATGTTCATCATATCATTACAACCTTGAATTGAATATATTAAATTGTGTATACCGTCGTGCGCAACATTAGTTAGGAAGTCTCCTTCTGCAGTTAAAGGTCCTCCAAGAATTGATAGCTTGTCAATAGCTACATCTGATTTAGCAGTATTTCCAGTTGTTACCCGGATTCGAATCTTAAGTTCTGGACTATTAAAAATAGAAAGGTCGATAGATGCTTCAAGCCATTGATTTCCTTGATTTCCATATTTTTCCCAATAATTCCAATTCCACGTTGTACCATTATTAGTTGAAATGTCTACTGCTAGAGATCCCTGTCCATTCCCATACATATGGTACCAAAAGTTAAGTACAGGGTTGTTATATGCGGATGTATTAATGCAGGGACTTATAATTCCTGCTCTTTTTGATGGATGATTTGGGTTAGATGCTTCAGCATAAATATAATTTATTCCTTCAAATGCTGCTGAAGGACCAGTATTATTTGTTGGCGTTCCATATTGATTTATAGTAAAATCGAAATCATTCATAATATCATGGGTCCAGTTATTTAAACCATTTTCCCAACTCTCTTGATGAGGAAAGCTTATGATCGGGTTTTGACAAGAGCTATTTATTAAATTATTGTCTGGAGTAACAGACCACAATCCATTTGGCGGTTGAGGTATTAAGGGGAAATTTCCTGATTGCTGACATAATGTAGTGTCTGCTGGCATCGTTATATTGTTGATTACTGAAACCGCAAGTGTATCAGAACATCCATTTGGCAAGGTATAAATAGCGTCAATATTTACTGGTGTTGCTCCTACAATAATATCTCCATTTGGTTGTATGCATGGGCATCCTGACCAGGTACCCCCTGGAGTTGTACTAACAGTATTTAGATTAAATGAAGCTGTGTTTATACACACTGATATATCTGGACCGGCATAGATATCTAATACGGTTATTTCCAAATCTTCATCACACGCCCCTAAATCATAGTTAACAGTATATGATCCTGCGATTAGGTTGCTAGGGTCAAACGTCCCATTGTTAGGGTCTATTATTCCATTGCCTGACCAGCTCCCTCCAGATGGGATAGCATTTAGATTGATTGGACTATTTGTTTGGCATATTGCAAATGGAGCTTGTAATATTGGAGGATTCTCTACATTGATGATAATTGTATCACTCATTGCTGCAGCTGGCCCATTATCCTCTACTGTAACAATGTATTGAGTTGTAGTACTGGGGCAGACTATTTGAATTCCAGGGCTGTTTTGCCATGCGGGATTCCAGCTGTAATTATATGTTGTAGCATCTCCTCCTGTGACATTAGTATATAATTCAACGCATTCTCCTAGGCATATGTCAGTACTATTGGATGTTAGGTCTACTTGTAATGGGCAATCATTAATTGTAAATTGTATGCTTGTAGATAAGTCCCAAAAATTATCACATTGATCTGTAAAAAAACTTTGAAAGAATAAATCATAGATTCCGCTTTCATTGAGACCGGGACTTAGATCTAGCTGAATAGTATTTGTTGAATCATTTATACAATTTATAGGGGATGCAATAATGGTTTGGTTTATTTGTCCCGATAATGATATTTGAGATGTAAGAACTGAATCACAATGTATGTTCTGATCAAGTATAACATCTAATATATTGGTGCTACATGTTGGATTTGTAGGGAGGCTTAAAACTGGTGGTTGTGGTGGATTTAGTTGTGCTTGCCAGTTTAATTCAAAACCCTCAGATGTTACATTTACATCCGAGGTGAATGTAATAGTAATACATCCATTCGAAATAATTTGAGGGGGTAGATTTGTTCCAGAATAAGGTCCTCCTAGTACAGGATATGTGTTATTGGGCCCATCATATATCATAACATAATCATTAATAGGTTCGGTTAGAAAGGAAACAAAATCAATAATGATTTCATATGCACCATTAGGACAAATTACAAAAGAGAAATCTTCATTGTTTGCATACCATCCAGTATTTAGTGCATTTGCCTCACTATCTGTCAGAGTCCCTTCACATTCATATACTGTAAGGTTAGACATTAAATATTGTGAAAACAAAAATTTACTAAAAAGAAGAAAGGTTACTAATAAGTATCTGAATTTTTTCATTACTCCTTTTGTACTGTTATAGAGGCTGATTTTACCTCGTTACTCCATCTCATTTCTCTATCTTGGATACGAATTCTATATTCTAAAGTTTCTATACTTCCATTACCTAAGATGAATGGGGAGTCTATCTCTATCAATATCTCCCCGTTAGTAGATAAATTCTGGTTGGGAGGATTTACTGGTATAAGATGATAATAGTCTGGATTGTTAAGTCGACTGTCTTTTATTTCTAAAGATAAGTAATCAGGATCATAAAAACCTAGATACCCTTCGTTATGTTCGTAGCTTATCTTTATAAATATATTCTCTTGAAATTCAACAATATTAGTAGGGTAGGTTTCGTCTATGCTAATTGCAAACTGCTGTTGTTCATCTTTCTTACAACAGATAAGTAATGATGATATTATAAAGTATATAGTTATTTTTCGCATTATAAAATTGTGAAACTAAAGTGTTTGATAATCGCGTATGCAGATCCATTTGATGGTATCTCGGTTACTGGATTTGTATCATCTTGCAGATAGATTTTTATGAACACCACATCTCCTGTTTCATATGCATTCATATTTAACGTAAATTTATGATAGAAATCATCTACAGTATTTATATAATACCCTGACTCAACTATTGGTGGTGAGATTATTTCTAGAGGATACTCAGGTTGTGCGGTGAAGCTAAAAAGGTCTCTAGATAGTTTGATCTTATTGTATGTTAGTTCTGAAGGGTTTTGTATATCATCTATAACACTAAAACAGAAGTCAACAGATGTAGCATTAGAAGGTATATATATAGTTCCTCTAGGCTGTTCTCTATTTAGTGGAGTGTTATCTCCAGTAAGGAAAGCAATACAGCCTCTCATTTGCGGTTTGTTGTTAGGTTCTAACGGTTGATCCCCAAAGATATCTTTAGCGCCGCTGTCAATCCATTCTTTTATATCTGTGATGAGTTCATCTTTCACACCATGCCATGCATGGGATTGATTAGGATCGTACACTATGTCAGCTGTTATTGGCATCACTTGAGAGTTGTTGTCAAATAATGACACCCCATTATTGTCAGATAATAATCGTGCATATAAAACACTTTTTTCTGATTCTCCTGGTTTTACTCTGTATTCAAAGCTTTCTGCATTATTGTTTTTTATGATGGGTTGATAGACCAGGGTGCTGTAGGAACTTTCTATTGTCCTGAAATCAGGTTCAAAGCTACCGTCATGGCAGCCAGCATTATTACAGTAGGGTTGGAACACATTATTTTGCAAAGATGCAAAGGGATTAGCATTGTTGAAATAATTGGTATCATTACTATTTGGGGGATTTAGGCTGTCATCATCATAGGGATTTACAGTTTCTTTTTTACATGCTGTAGAAAGTATTATGATTGATAGTAATGTACTAATCTTTGCTAGACTCATATCAGATCAAATAAGGATTGGTTACTAGCTACTAGGCCTGTATTCATTAATTCTTGTTTAAATCCTAATATCTCAGCAATTGTAGGGGTAATGTCTAGAAGATCTCCCCTTGAGTTACCTTCACTTCCTATTGATTGATTGACAGGGATGTCAGGTCCTGCCATCATACCAAAGACTCTTCTTGTGTTTGCATCACTATGATCAAATCCATTAAATCCATTAGCATCAACAATTCCATTAGATTCAAGATTCCTACCTTGTTCGGGTGCTAGTATGATTGCAGTATTTCCTGCCATTTCAGGGATCTGATTTTGAATAAAATCCCACAGATGACCTACACCATGATCAGCTCGGTGTAATCTTTTTAGATATGAGGTGAAGCTATTATGACAAACATCAACAGAAGATAAATAGACAACAGTAATTTTTGGTTTAAATCTTTTCATTACTTCACAGGCATAACCGATAGAATTTAATTCACCACCTGTTATTGGTGGATGAGCTATTAATCCTTGTTCTGTTTTTTCAAACATTTCTTTAAAAAATTCTTTTATTTCATACTTTTCCTCTTCAGTATTTCCAATATTTGGCATGGCTTTTCCTTGAGAATACCATACGTTATCTAGGAAATATTTCATTTTATACATTGGATCTAGCTCTTCCTCTGGATGATATATTTTAGCATTTTTAAGATGATTAAACCCGTCATTACCAAATGTTATCGTAGGAGCTAAGAAGTTTGCGCCATATTGAGATCCATAATCTGGATGAATACTGTAATCTAGAAGAGGTATTGAATTGCCTATTCCATTGCCAATGTACCACACTTTAGAAGCTGGAACTCCTAGATGCCTTCTTGTGTATTCAAAGATGGTAGGTGTTTGACTCTTGCTATTCAGTCCTTGGGTATATTGATAATTACCAGTTAGAAGGGAGTTTAGTCCACCATAATGCCCTGCATGAGAAGAGACCATCTCCTTAAAAATTGTCCCTTGACTTTCTAATGATTGACTGAGAATTCTAGGTATCGGGGTATCTCCTGCAACTGTTCCGTCTGTCCCATATACAATCTTTTCAGTTGGTGCATCTCCTTTGAGTAGGTTATACATAATATTTCCTTCACTAGGGTAATCCTGGCTATCAAGAAGGTATCTTTGCAGAATTGACTCTTGTTGTCTTACTCCCCCGGCGAATGCCACAAAAACAACATGTTCTGCCATTGCTGATCCAGTAGCAGCAAATAGTCTTCCGCTTGGTATCAGGAAAGGCATGCTAATTGCTGTAGTTCCTAGAGTAGCTCTTTTAATAAATTTTCTTCTTTTCATTTTTAATAAAATTGATATTCGTTAGATAGAGAGAAAGCTGTATAAACCATTTCTGCAGAGATGTTTGGGTGTGAAGCGAAGAAATTTAGAAAGAATTCTCTTTCAGCTTCGGTGATATCACGGACAAAGAATCTTTTGTAGGTTTCTTCTATAAATAAATCTAGATCTGCACGCATTAATGAGTCGCTTGGAATAGTAACCTCGTCTTTATTCATAAAATTACTTATGATTACTTCATGCACTAACTCTTTATCTCCAACAGATTCAATACATCTTGTTATTTCTACTAGTTCGTTAGGAGCAAGTGCCTTTTGGAATAAGTTGGCATATAAAATTGATATATACTGAGATGAGCTTTTCAGTTTATTTTTATTAGCATTATATGAACTGGCATTTATTTGATTAATCTCGTAGATCGGATCATCTTTTTTGCATGAGTTGAGAAAGACAATTAAGATTAAGAAGAGTATCGTTTTTCGTATCATAATTATAGCTTAAAAGTGTGCATATTCATTAGTTTTCATTATTTGTCTTTGTACCCACTGAAAGTCTTGATCTAAATAAAATTTCTGCATTAAAAAGTCTATTTCTTGGGTGGACGGATCTCTAGCTAACAAGGCTCTATAGCTCCATATTACTATTCCTTCATAAAATTCTCTTGAGTTTGTAATAATTTGACAAAAGTCGTCTTTATTTATTCCAGAAGAATTTAAAACAATTTGAGCAGAATTGTTTTCAATCATTGTATAGCTTTGGTCAAATTCAGATTGTGTAGGAAAGCGAAATAATAAGTTGTCAAAAGCAGCATTAACAAAATTAAAAGTATTCATATTTATCTGGTCGTATATTGGGTTGTATATCATGCGTCTGTGCATCTCACTTATTTGTATTTCATGATGATAATATTCTAATTCTGATTTTAGTAAATTGTTTAATTTATGATATTCTAGTAATTTTTTATTTGCTTGTAAATAATTATTGTTAACCGAATCCTGTACGTATGCATTCCACCACATGTTGCGTTCTCCTGAAACATAGGAATTCGATACTCCCTCTAATAATCTAACTTTTACCATATCATATACTCTATGGTAGTATGCAAATTTATAAGATGAATCCCCTTCTATAAAGTTTGTGTCAGATTGAAGTTTATGAAGGAGAGAGTCTCTACTTGCAATTGTTACATCAGCATCTCTTAAATGTTTAACATCATTTTGCATCTCATCATCAAGAGGCTCTCTACCGATTAGGTCAATGTAGAGTCTGTTTACATAGTTTTCAAGAAGTATTGTTGGAATCTCTCCATAGTAGGGGGCATCATTGTTAGCTATAATATCTGAATCCTTCTTACATGAAGAAGTAATTATAGTTGCGAGTAGAAAATAAAAAAGGATCCTCATGATCTAATCTCTTATTTAATTCGAGTTACATTTCGAGATTCAGCATTGTTTAATAGTTGTTGAAAGTTGTTAACACTCACATTGTCAAGTATAAAATAACCATTTCCTGAGTCTACATCTATAATAGGATATCTTTGATTAGCAATTAGTAATTCTTCTATGGAATACCCTTCTTCAATGTTAAATGCATCAGAAGTGAAATAGTTTAAGCTTAATTCCTCATTATTCCAGGATCTGACTACTTTTCCAAAAGTAAATTTGTATAGTCCATCTTCAAGTGCATTTACAAATATGTAGTCTCCCCATCCTTTTAAAATAAGATTTTCTTGTCCTATTGTATCTTTATTAATTGTATATTTTGTCACCTCTATTGTGTCGTTTTGAACAACAAAAATACCTTGAAATTTTTCTGGTATTGCGTTTAGTTCATCCAAGTGTTCTGGCTGAGGCTCAACAAATCTAAATTCAGGGCCATAACAAGAGGTAAGTAATAATATTAAGCAAAAACAAATAATTGGCACTTTTTTCATAATTATATATTTTTAGTGAGTTTCTATTTTTATGTGTTTTATGTCTATGGTGTCAGCAGGTATAGTGAAATCCTTTTCATACTCTTTTGTCTCTTCAAATTTACAAGAATAATTTAAAGACAAGAAAAATAATAGAATTAGTATTCTTTCCATCTATTATTTTTCTATTGTATTGCTGAATGTGATATCTGATATTACAAAATTTGTAGAGTTTGTTTTAATCAAGGATATTCCTGATAATTTAATCTTGTCGCCTTGATTGTAAATGGTTGCTCCATTCTTGTCAGGAGGCATGCTCATCACAGATAATTCAAATGGCACATCACACATTAGTTTTCCGTTTTCAGAATAGAAATTAATTGCTCCATCTGTTTTGTTATCTAAAGTGAAAAGTAGACTTTTAAATAATATCTCCTCTCCTGAATTGATTTTTTTAGTGCTCATCTCATTTATAGATACATTTGTACCTGATTGTGAAGTCAATTTATTGTCTTTTGAAGTGATACTAAAACATGTAACTGTTTTATCAGCTAAGTTATTTTTCATATTATCTTGTTTGCTTTGCTTGTCTTCTGAACAAGAAAACAAAAATATCAAGCAAGAGAATGTAAGTAAGAATCTTTGCATGGCTAATCTATTATTATTCTTTGCTCTACTGTCCCGTCATCATAAATATAAATAAGTGGTTGGCTTCCTTTATATAACGTTTCTTTACCTAAGATGTCAACTACTTTAATTAGCTTTCTGTTTTTAAAGCTTAATACATTGGGATCATTTATGGCAGCGATGCTACTAACAGACCCTGTCCAGGTAACGGTATCTTTGTATAAGTTATTTGTTGTAATTTCCATTTGAAGGATTCCAGTTCCAGCTTGATCATTGGGAGACATATGGCAATTTAAATATATTGCTTCGTTAGCAGAGAAAGAATTTTGAGCATGTGTAAGATTAGTTATATAGCAATCAGGGAAGCAAATTGAGAAATTCCATTGCGACGGCAAAGAATCTTTGATTATATTCCATGAAACATTGCAACTGTCTAGTGTGTTGTAGTAGGTGTTTATACTTATGTCATTATCATCAGTATTCCCAAACATTAGTAAATTGTGTTGATCAATAGAGTGGGTTTGTGATATAATAATGTTAGGAAGAAAAAGCAATGTGAGTAATATTTTTTTCATATTCTTTTGTTAATTGTTTTAGCTGCAAATATAAGATTTATAGTTGTAAATATTTGTTATATTTGTAGTATTATGATTCGATATTTTATAGGGATTTTTTTACTTATTTGTTTTTCTTCTAACATATTGTTGTCACAACCAACATCTGTTACGTTTAGTTATACTGGTAATTCGCAGAGTTGGGTAGTGCCATCTTGTGTTACAACGATTGATATTAGTATCGCTGGTGCAAGTGGTGGTGGTGGTAATGGGGGTAATGGAGCAGATCTTACAGGTACAATTGTTGTAAATCCAGGCCAAACATTAGAAATTAATGTTGGGGGAGAAGGTTCTTGTCCTACTGGTGGATTTAATGGTGGTGGGGCGGGAGCTACAGCAAATTCCTTTTCAAATGGAGGTTGCGGTGGTGGTGGTGCTTCAGATATTAGGATTTCTCCATTCCAGTTATCTGATCGAATAATAGTTGCATCTGGAGGAGGAGGAATGGGTGGAGGAGATACAGATGCAGATGGAGGAGAAGGTGGTTGTAATAGTGGGGCAATAGGGGTGAGTCCATTTGGAGTTGGAGGAGGAGGTGGCGCCCAATATAGTGGAGGCGGAGGTGGTCCTCCTTGGATACCAAGTGGTAATTATGGTAGTAACGGTTCGTTAGGAATTGGTGGGAGTGGAGCAACTGACCCTTGTTATAATTATGGTCCTGGAGGAGGTGGAGGTGGAGGTTATTATGGTGGTGGTGGTGGTGGAAGTGATTGCTGGGCAAATACACCACTAGGTGGTGGTGGTGGTGGTGGTGGTTCTAGTTTAATTCCTGCAGGTTTTACATGTAACCCTAATACTAATAATAGTGATGGCTATGTTGTAATAACATATACTTCAAGTTCTACTTCAAACACAACAATACAGACAGAGTGTGATAGTTATACTTGGCCTGGTCCTTTTGGAAATGGAAATACTTATACTATAAGTGGTATATATACTCATGTTAGTACTGATGCTAATGGATGTTTACATACGGAAACACTTGATTTGACAATAAATAACAGTACTTCGGGGACAACCAATGCTATTAGATGTGATAGTTATATTTGGTCTGGTCCTTTTGGAAATGGAAACACCTATACTACAAGTGGTATATATACTCATGTTAGTACTAATGCCTTAGGCTGTTCGCATATAGAAACTCTTGACTTAACGATTAATAATAGTAATACAGGTACTTCCTCAGAAATAGGATGTGATAGTTATGATTGGGATGGTGTTTCTTATACCACAAGTGGTACCTATACTAATACATTTACGAATATAGTGGGTTGTGATAGTGTACATACTTTAAACTTAATAATTATCAATGCTAATACAGGTGTTTCCGCAGAAACAGCATGTGATAGTTACACTTGGGATGGGGTTTCTTATACAACTAGTGGGGCATACACCAATACGTATACGAATGTTATAGGTTGTGATAGTTTGCATACCCTTAATCTTACAATTAATGATAGTATCTCAGATACAACCAATGTCATAGCGTGTGATTCTTTTGTTTGGGTTGTTGATGGTAATGTTTACAACTCAAGTGGCTTTTATACCAATACTTATACGAATGCATCAGGTTGTGATAGTACACATAATCTTAATTTAGTGATTATCAACAGTAACACAGGCAATTCTTCAGTTATATCATGTGATAGTTATACTTGGGATGGACAGTCTTACACAACTTCAGGTGTTTACACCACCACCTATACTAATGCGGCAGGATGTGATAGTGTACATACTTTAAACTTAATGATTAATAATAGTACATCATCTAATACTGTAGATACTGTATGTTCTTCTTATACTTGGGATGGTACTACATATACAATATCTGGTACTTACAGTAATACTTATACAAATGCTGCAGGTTGTGATAGTGTACATACGCTGAATTTAACAGTTAATAATAGTACGTCGAGTACGGATACGCAGGTGCATTGTGATAGTTATACCTGGGTAGATGGTATCACTTATACATCTTCTAATAACTTAGCAACTTTTATGTTCCAGACAGTAGATGGCTGTGATAGCTTATCTACTCTGGATCTAACAATTAATAATAGTAGTTTAAGTACAGATACACAGGTGCATTGTGATAATTATACATGGCTAGATGGTGTCACTTATACATCTTCTAATAACAGTGCGACATTCTTGTTTTCTTCAGTAGATGGTTGTGATAGTCTTTCTACTTTGGATTTAACGATAAATAATAGCACTTCAGGTACAACAAATGCTATTAGTTGTAATAGTTATATTTGGTCTGGTCCTTTAGGAAATGGGAATGCTTATACTACAAGTGGTGTATATACTCATGCTAGTACTAATGCCTCTGGTTGTTTGCATACAGAAACTCTTAATTTAACAATCAATGATAGTAGTTTATATACAACTAATGTCATAGCTTGCGATTCTTTTATTTGGGCTGTAGATGGTAATGTTTATTTTTCTACTGGATTCTATACTAATACTTTTACAGATATTAATGGTTGTGATAGCACACATCATCTTAATTTAGTGATTAACTATAGTGTTTCTGTAAATTCTATTGATACAGCTTGTGGTGAATATAATTGGGATGGAACACTATATAATACATCAGGAACTTATACAAATACTTTTACAGATATTAATGGTTGTGATAGTACGGTAACTTTAGAACTTACCATTTTTGAGGATAGTTCTGTTACTTATATTACTGCTTGTGATAGTGCAGAGTGGAATGGAGTATGGTACTATATTTCCGACACAATAACTACTACAGGCTTACTGACTACTATTCCAGTAAGTTCAGGAGGTAGTTTATGGAGTTTGTATTACGAAGAGGATGGAGAATCAGGATTAGGAGCTGAATGGAATACATCATCAATAGTTAATCATAATGGAAGTAATCTGTTAGGATCATTTGGTAATACATCAATTCAATTATCTTTAAATAATCTCCCTCCACATAATGATATAAGAGTTGAATTTGATTTATTTATTTCAGATTCATGGGATGGTAATCATAGCCCAGGTCCTGATTACTGGAATTTAGATGTAGATGGCAATCAAATTATTAGAACAACATTTACTAATCATACCACCCAAGACCAATCATTTCCATCTGATTATTATGCATCTTATCCATTGTGGACTAATGCTAGTCAGAATGGATTAAATGGTTTCTTTGGATGTTGTAATAGTTCTATTTATCCTATCTCAAGGGATATAATACATAATTCTTCTAATATTAATATTTCTTTTTCAGCAGATAATTTACAGAATTTGAATGATGAAAGTTGGGGTATTGATAATATAAAAGTATATCTTTTAGCGAGTGATATTTATTGTGATAGTGTAGCTACTGCTATTATCACGATTAATAATAGTAGTT
>CEUA01088698.1_pt1 | contig 17600 bp, 34 predicted proteins | sample 361541 | NCBI WGS metagenome assembly CEUA01 (sample SAMEA2623079, study PRJEB7988) | marine metagenome | isolation source: saline water (ENVO:00002010), including
TTTATTTCCATTGCATTACCATAAGGGTCTGCAATGAACATTGTTTCCTGTTCTAATTCTGTTCCTTCGAATCTAACATAAGGTTCGTCTATGTATTTGATTTTGTGTTCTGCTAATCTATCTTTCAAATTGGCAAAGTCCTCTGCACTAATGTGAACACCAAAGTGTGGAACTGTGACGTTGCCCATATCAACATTGTGTCTTTTGCTTTCTACTTTTTCAAACTCTTCTGAAGAGTGTAATGTCAATTCGTTACCCCAAAAATTAATGTCTACCCAGGCATCTGGATATTTAAATTCTGAATTACCTTTCTCACAACCTAACACGTTGCAATAAAAATTCATGGCTTCTGTTATATCGCCTACAGGTATTGCCAAATGAAATCTGTTTGCCATCTTATAAAAAGTTTCTTCTTAATTTTTCTGCTTTTTTAATTGCTATTCTTCTTTGCTTTTTTCTTTCACGTCTTACTTCGCTAGGCTTCTGATAATATTGCCTATCTTTCATCTGTTGGAAAATTTCTTCTTTCTTTAATTTCTTTTTGAGAACTCTTAAAGCCTTTTCCACATTGTTGTTTCGAACTTCAATCTTAATTGTCAATGCAACCTCCTTTCCTGATGTTTTTCTACGTCGATATTAAAAATGTGTTTACAAATGTCTTTGATGTTTTGTGGAATAGGATTGTCACTTAATTCTTCTGCTACAAATAGACTTACTAATTCACCTTCCTTATCAAATATTAATGCGTAGTCACCGTCGCCTTTTACTGCGTCTGAGAGGTGCATTTTTTTATTATCTTTTTTATACATATCAAATATGCTAAAATATAACACTATTTGGCAAGAAAGTCAATAACCAAATAAGTATTTTTATGGAGATGTTTATATGGCTAAAAAGTCTGACAGAGTTATTAGAAGAGAACAGAAGAAAGCCAATAAACAGGTCCGGAATTTGGCACGTGTAAAACCAAAAGGTGTGAGCGAACAACCAAAAGACGGCACAAGAACTTTTCCAAAATCCCACATAATCACCCTAGATGATCTAACTAAACCGGATTAAGATAAATATAGGTTTTAGATTCTTATAAACCTAAATCCATTCTATATTTTTTGAATTTTTCTCTCCAAGCGAAGAAATTTTTGTTATGGTTGGCTGTTGGGTCCTTTTGGATTTGTACTTGCCATTGGTGGACCATTTCATGTGCAAGTGTTTCTATAAACGCTCTCCAAGTATCAAATCTATGATGTAATTCTATCACATAACTGAAAGTTGGATTGTGGTATGGAATATGGTTCTGATTGCAAGTTCCTTTTCTAGAATATCTTGCGTCCCAGTCCATATGTAATTGACCTTTACATCCTCTCAATCTTTTAACAATCAATTGAGGACGTGTTAATTTGTTTTCGAATAATGATTGATTTAGAATATTGTACCATCTGACAGCAACGGCATCTGTAGGAAAGTAGTCCGCTTCGTCGCCTCTTCTCTCAAGAGCCTTCTTGATTTTGATCTTGTAATGTCTTTTGGATTTCATACTACTATTTAATTAAAAAAGTGCTCTGAAAAAGCACCAGAAATTAATTATAGTAGTATATTATAAAAATAATTTTGTGGGTTCTATGCGTACTTTTCTTGGGTCCATGCGTATTTGCCCAGTTTATTGTCCTCGGCCCATCTTATGAATAGTCCAAGTTCCTTACCATGTGCTTCAACCTCCCATGGTAGATCCCAATAATTAGTGTCCTTGTTGATTACTTCGTTCTGCCATTTAGTGGATCCACATCTGGATAAATCAACCAACTCACCCTTGGCATACTGTTTCACGTGAACCATTTCGTGTGCGATAGTTTCCATTATTCTTCTTTTAGAAACTGTGTTGTCCACCGTCATAGTAAATTCTTTGGGTCTGTGATTGTTATCATCGAAATCAATCTCACCAAGTAAACCATCTTCCTTGTACAACTTGTTTGTGAATTCTATATCTAGTATAATAGAATCGTTTAGATTCAGTTTGTCTGCACAATATTCTACTAGACTTTTAGTAAGTGACCTTATTGTTTTGTTGCCACCAACAATACTAACTAGCATTCTGTAATTCTCTAATCAATACTGCTAAATCGTCAACAAGAAACTTAATATGGTCATAAGGCATATTGTTGTCTACTGCATCTTTTAATTCTTGCATCTTGACATCAACTGCATTAGACTTTGCCTTTACTTGATCCGGTGTATGCATTTGGCTTAATTTCATACTTACATTATAACAAAAAAATAAGTTAATGTCAAACGCATAGACATCGCTATTTTACTAGTCTTTTATTTTAGGAAATAGTGCATCTGTACAAAATAGTTCTACATCTGCTTCTTTAAGGCCCAAGGATTTCATTACTCTTGGTGTGTGTGGATTTTGTTGCTGGTTATGACAATAATAGTTCTGTGCTTCTATTGTATCTTCTTTTTTGGCTGTGTTGTTGTATTCGCCTATTGAATCGAAATAAACTTTTAAATTTTTAATAGCAAGGTTCACTATTGCTTTTGCTTCTTCGTCTGTCCTTACATTACCAGCCGCCAACATAGAACTTGTAAAAATATTCTGTGCCCACTCAGGTAGTTCACGTCTTTTGCTTGGTATGAACTCTTCTACTGATTCTTTATACCAATCAATTAAAGGATGTTCTTCGCCACCTGAACTTCTTGAAAAATCATGGAATGCTCCAGTCATTTTGTTCTTACCCGCAATTACATCAAAGCCGTATATGGGTCCGTTGTTTTCTAGATTAGGAAAGATGCATACGTGCATCATCCATAATGCCTTTGACTCTCTTGCATCTACAACATCTATATGACAACGTCTACAATCCTCAGTTTTCCATACTCTATTAATCCAACCATTGTCTGGTTGATTGAACTGTGCCATTCCTTCTTCTTGAATCTCTGTACCTCTAGCGTCAAATTCTTTTATAATTTGTTCTTGGCAGTCTATCAATGTGTCCCAAATAAAACTCATATCAAATTAGGATCCGTTCTGTGATGTAGGAAAGGATCATCTGTTTCCAATCCTTTTAGTATCCTTACTCTTGTTTCTAAAGCATCTATTGTAGTGTAGATATGACCTGTGTCGTGTTCTTGAATACAACTTTTAAAATAATCTATTTCGTCTTCTAGTACTTTAATTTTTATTAGGTCCCACTTATTGGTCAGTTTCTTTCTTCTGGGCATACAACTCCTTGAATAGTTCCGCGGCATATTGAAAACAAAGTTTAGCCTCATCAGCCATATCATCATTTGTTTTTGCTCTTATTTTTTCCTTTGTTTCTTTTATGTCACAATCGAATTCATACATACTACCTTGCCCTGGTGCTTTCTTTTTAATCATTTGTCCACCTGACAAGTCTCCCATGTGCCTTACGTAAATGTGTGCCATTAGTTTTGTAGGATCTTCTCCTATTTCAAATACGTGTTTTAAATATTTGTTTGTGCTTTCAGTGATACCCGGCATCTCAGTGGATTTCCAAAGTTCTTTAAAATCTTCCAATATCTTTGGTGCCCTTCTAATTTCTGGAAAATCATTAAGAAGTCCGTGCTTCATTGCAAATACTTCTAATAAATTATAAATCGAATGTTGATTCCACAAGAACGTTGCATACATTTCGTCTGACATCTTGCCAGACATTAGTTCGCCTACGAACTCTTGTCGTTCTGCGTCTTGGTGTACTTGTTTGGTAAGTTCTTTTAAATTACTCTTGCTCAATTTTAACCTGTAGAGGGAAACCTCTTGTTCTACTTTCGTTGGTCGCCTCTATACCTTTCTGCTCTGCTATTTCATATGTATATATACCAACGACTGCCGAACCTTCCTTATGGATCTTTAAGGTCAAATCTTTTGCCGTTTCTGGGGTGTGTCTAAAAATTTTTACTATTAATTCAATTACGAAGTCCATTGGAGTCACTTCGTCATTCAAAAGAATCACAGTGTAATTCGATGGCTCCTTTTGGATTGCCTTTACTTTGTTATCTACTTTTACGTCTAATTCTGTTGTCATAATACCTTCTTATTTAAGTTAGGTAGGGTGTTTCCACCCTACCCATATTCAAAGTTACTTTACTTCGATTGTTCTTGCTTTTTTACCTTCTGGAACTATTCTTTCCATAGATACTTTTAACAAGCCATCTTTTAATTCGGCTCCTTTGATTTCCACATCGTCACTGATAGTAAATGATTTACTAAACCATCTCTTACTGATGCCTCTGTGTATCACACCCTCTGAGTCTTTTGCTTCGGACTTGTCCTTCTGCTTGGACTTCACAGTCAACATATTGTTTTCGTAGTGAACTTCAATATCGTCTTTAGAAAAACCTGCAAGTGCAAGTTCTACGTCGTACGTGTATTCACCAGTCTTCACTATGTTGTATGGTGGGAAGTTTGTAGCAGTTGGCATTCTAAACATACCTTCGTCGAACATACTTTCGAAATGATCGAACACGTTGTCGAATCCTACTGTTACTGGTCTTAATTGATTGAATATAGATAGTGCTTTATTGTTTGTCATCGCTTTTCCTCCTTATTAAGCAAGTTGATTTAATGTAAGTCCTATCCAAGCAACTTACATTATTATTTATCACCTTACGTGATACACTATTATATAATAACTCTTTAGGATAATTCAAGAGCAAATTATACATTTTTTATACTTTCTTTACCAAAATCTTGTGTTTGATAACCTTCATGCAGACTCATGTTAAGACTTTTGCCTCTAGTGTCGGCTGTTAGGTAATAATCATAACCCTCATATTGCACTCCTGTGATAACGGGCCAACCATCTATTGCTTGGTAATCTAAAAAAATTTTATCAAGTTCTAATCCATGTGGACCACCTTTGATCTTTTCTTCTGTGTACCAAACGCCTTTTTCAAAACTTTGTCCAAAGAAGTAATGCCTATTCTCAACAAGGGAATGGTCACCATCAAAACTGCCATGGTCTATGCATTTGATTCCTAATTTATAAAATTCGTCAATGTCTAAAGGTATCTGCATAATGCAATCTTCATATACAAAGTTCTTGTCGTAGCGATCAATATATAATGTGTTCTGGTTGGTAAATTCTACTCCTGATGCGTGAGTGATGTCGTCATGTTCGTACCAGTCTTTGTGTATTTGACAACTTCTTGGCACTTTGCCTACAATGTTGCTATCTCTATATTCTGCCATATAGGCATCAAAATCTCTGCTAGATTTTTCTGTCCAATAATCGTATGCTTCTTTAGTTACGAATCCCATAACAGCCTCGCCGCCGTATGCTTCGAATCTAAATTCGTAAAACTTTCTTTCGTTTTTGATTTTTTCTATTAGGACTTTTTTATCTTTAGAAGTTGCCATCTAATGTATATTAACACACTAGAATTTATTTGTCAATTGGCTTTGGTGGCTCAGGTGGAGCCATATCTTTTGTTGTAGGCATACCATTCATGCTCGCCAATTCGTCATTTGCCTTATCCATAGAAATGGCAGTATTAAAACTCATTGATATTCGTGGCTTATCTGATTGATTGCCATCTACTGAATGTGTTACCCAACTAGGAAATATAAGACCGTTTCCTGTTTTTGGTTTGTAAGATGCTCTCAGTGCCGTTATTTGATTTCTGCCTGGCATAAATCTTGGTAGGAAATACTGAGCATCATCTTCACGTTCGAAATGTATATCGCCCATGTTCTCCTCAGGAATATCTATATAATATACTCCACTCAAAATGCTGTCTCTATGATTATGTGGATGATTGTAATCACCTTTGTTGTTGATGTTCCACCAATAATCACATATCTGCAACTTAGGTAGATTAGCCATCTTAGCCGCGTCATTTACGTTTTGTTGAAGTGCAACTATAAATTTTTCTATGTTTAATGGACGTTCGTCTAGTATATCTATGTTTCTACTTTGCCAGCCACCATAGTTAGATACTTTCTTGCCTGGATCGTCCTGTCTAAAATTAATAACGTAGTCACGCAATTCTGCATCATTTACTTCTTTAAGTTGAAAATTCCATACCACTGTTGGAAACCACAAGTCTGCTTTAATGTTCATTTTTCCTTTGTTTATTCATTTCTTCAATATGTGCTTTTAAATATTTTAAGTCCCATATCTTGTTATTGTTTATTATATTATATCCAAATGCTTCTGTGGCTCCTGTGTGTCTGAAATAGCAATGACTTAATTGTAGTAGGTAACCTACTACCCATCTGTCTTTCCACATACCATCACAATTTAAAATGATATGGTCAACATCTCTAGCAACTTCAACTAACCATTTAATATTGCTGTCGTAATCAGGATCACCCAACTCCCACATATAAAGATTTACTTCTATGTCCATCTCTTTCATTAGGTCATTGAATTGTGTTTTTAAATCATTATCAGGAACAACTAATAAAACACTTACCCTGTTGTTTAACAATTTATCAGGTTCAGTGATCATAGTAATTTTGGTCATACTAATAATTATTCAGTTATTCGATAATTTTTTTCCAATGTGATTTGGTATCTTGCTCTTCGTTCTGTACGTAGGATTCTGGATATACTAATTCTGTTAGGTTTGGTTTGATTCGTCCGCTGGCACTCTGTCCTTGACTTTCACTTGCTTGTCGCCCGTCTCTGCTCTCATTATGTAATTGGTAGTCTTTTTTTTTGGTTCCTCTTTAGCAACTTCTTGTTCTGCGGATTCTATCATTGCGTTCCATTGGTCTAATGGCATTGGTGGTTCTTCTTTGCTTGGCATATTCTCCCAAGGTAATTCATCAATAAATCCTTTGATATAAAGTTCCTTGTGTCTGTGAATTGTGTCGTTAGGATTAAGTGTTTTCCAATCCTGTTTGTTTACTTCCCAAGACTCGTCGGCTTCTTTTGCTTGGTATGAAACACGTCTTAAATTTTCAACTTCGTCCTTTTCCCTTTGTTTAAACTCTTCTTCTTTTGATATTGAATTATCCGGTAAAGGTTCTAAATCTTCTTGTAGTTTTTCACTTGGAGTCTTTGTCTCATAGTTACTGTTGAATTCTTCAAAGCCTTCTACTTCTGCCGGGTCAAATCCATCCTCTACTTTTACTACTTTCTTATTTGGAATAGTTTTAGCATTAGATATATCACTTAACTTGATAGGTTTGCTTGTAGTCCTTGGTTCCTTCTTAGGTGCGATTGTGCTTAACTTCAATCCACCACTAGGTGCTGATGGAGTGCTAGGTGGTGTACTAGGAGCAGGCGGAGTTGGTTTTCCTCCTGCATCAATATATCTCCAACGGAAAGTGTACTGCGAAGCAATCAACAATAATACTGCTAATGGATCAAATACAAATATGATAGTTATGATTACCCATCTTACTGCTTCTTCCAATAAGTTCCTATCTGCTTCTTCTCCATACACAAATTCAGCAATATATCTTATAGGCCCTACCTCGGACTCCAACTTCATAACTTGCCCTTTTAAAGGCTCTAAATCAAGCAGGAAACCATCTATTCTAGTAGTGGAATCAAATATATTCTTTTCTGCTATTGCAACTTGATTGTCCACTTTGTCTAGTGACTGATCGTTCTTTGCTCTTAATTCGTCAATCTTATTAGATGCTTGTTCAATTTTAAGCATTAGTGCTTCACGTTCAGGACCTTGTTTCTCTCTTAATTCAAGTCCTTGCTTGACTCTGCCAGTTCCACCAAATCCCTTGTTACGTGATGTGAATGCTTCTACATCTGCATCTAACACTTCTATTCTAGCATAGGCGTCATCTATCTTCTTTTGTTCTATCGCTATGTCTTGATTAAATCTATCTACACCGCTTTTGTCTTTGGATTGAATTCTTTCTAATACATCATTCTGCCTCTCGATGTATTTCTCTTCGGCAAGTATCTTGCCTTCTATGATCTCTATTCTCTGTGTGACTGTGTCGCTGGCTAAATTTTGTTCTACGTGTGCTTTTGAAAGGAATCCGAATATACCCATTGATGTGATAATCATCAATACAACTACTGCAATGGATAGATATGTCTTTAACCACCAGGCGGCCCTACTCCAATACCTATGGAGCCATACTGCGGCAACAAGTTTTCCCACTTCTAAGGCAGTACCCATTATGATTATAGGTATAGCCGCCGCGGCAAATATCGCCACAAGTCCTGCTACTGAATAATAGATTGCTACACTTGATATGGTTATTGCAATTAAAAAGGTTAATAAACCAAATAACATATAAACTCCTTTAAAGTTTATATATTTACCTTAATTTACCTTATAAATTGCCAACCCCGATAGGACACATCCTTACAGGCAGTTTCCTTAAAGTCCCTTGCTTTACCCTTCTTTTGTATCTGGGTAAACACGACTCTACAATAACCACCGCCGTGTGGATAACTAGCCACTATTTTAACATATCCGTGAGTGTCTTTTTTAACATTGTGCCAAGATACAACTTTGCCATCATCTAAATTATTAAGTGCAAAGAAAACAGCCTTATCCTGTTTCTTCATATCTTCTTTAGATAACTTGCCCATATTGTTTCGTACAAAGTTATACCACACTTCAACACCTGTTCCTGCGTGTGTGTAATTGTGGCTTACACTCTTCTGACTAGATAGGCTGTTGGTTGTTTTTGTAGGTGTACCACAGGCAGTCAACGATAGACTACTTAATAGGATTAACCATTTCCCAACTGCCATCAAATTTTTGACAGACATATCCTCTCTTCCTTTCCCAATTACCACCGATGTACATCTCGTACCAATACTCCTTGCATTCTTTCGCAATACCGCTGAATGCTAGAAAGTCGTTCCTTCCGTCATCGCAATGGAGAGTTTCAATTGTTTGTTTGTCTATTACTTCGCCTTGGTCATTCTTAACAATTACTGTCTCGACTGTTGCATTGCAATATTGATCACTCCATGGACCACCTGCTTCTGCTCTAGTCATTAAGAATGCTAATGTCACGAATATAATCGACATTACCATACCAATAGCAATTAGTATGCTATTCAATTTCATACTAATCCTTCGCTTGGTTCAGTACTTTTTTAGACGTTTTGTCTATCGTGCTACTAATCTTTGATGTAAGTTTAAGATTGTTCTTCTCTTCCACCAATTGAATTATAGCATCAATATCCTTCTTGGATATCTTAACCAAAACAAATGACCTGTAATTGCTCTTCTCAGTGTTGAACATTGTCATTTTCTTTTCAACAGAATAAGTTCTAAGAACTGTCTGCTTAATCATATTGACAATAGTATCTTGAGATTCTACAACTCCTGTCATAGACTCTGGAGCACCTTTTTCAGTGTAAATGATAGATGTCTTATTGTTCATCTCACCATTTATTCTGTCAGTGATCTTCGCCTTTGCTTTAAGAACTGCCTTCTTCATAGACATTTCCATATCTGGAGATACCGCTACTGCTACTGCGTAATAGTAACCTTTAAACAATACTCCTTCTTTGCCTGTGTCTTGGTGTTTCAAGTACCAATTAGGTACCTTCTTTGCTTTAGTATTTTCAGTTGGCAAGTTTACCATCCTACCCGAACAAGCGGATAACACGAATGCCAGTGCTAATACCATTATTATGTTTAAGTGCCTTTTCATAAGCCTCCTCTTTTATCTTTACATTATATAAGATTTTGGAAAATTAGTCAAGTAATTTGGTTTTTAATTTTTGGTGTGTTTATTGAACTTTTGAAGCAATATTACCAAAATTATTTGTCTTCGAATGAATATTCGAAGTTTTGGGACCATAAATTCTTTTGCAATAGTTTGGCACCATTTCTCAAATGGAACTTCTCAGCCATTGCTGTCAATGGAGATAGTGTGACTAATCTATTTAAATGGTTAGACTCTTTAATCATCTTGTGTACTTCGTTCACTATCATACGTCCGCCACCCTTTTTAAGACTCCATACCGTGTAGGCGATTGCTATCTTGCCTTGTTGTCCAACTCTATGGATACTTTCTAAATGTGCAACTTCACTTAACTTGTCCAATTCATACAAAGTTTTTGGCACTTGGTTTGTGTATGCGAAGCACATCACAGCCATTAAATCTTTTCCGTAGTATAGACCAAACATCTTTCTACCATGGTTTGTTCTCCAAGACACAGGCAGATCTGGTCTAACTGGGTCCGAACTGATGTCTATATCTTTAAGTTCTACTAACTTGGCTTTCTTTAGCCAATCAAAATTAAAGTATGAACCGATTGATATCGTTGGAATCTTCATCATCTTTTTTACTTTCTGTTGCTCCTATAAAATTAATTATTCCCCATAGTACAAATACTGAAAAAGGTATACCAATTAAGAATAAAAGTAATCCGTGTTCTAAGTCCATTTTTTATCTCCTCTATGCCATCCTCTATCTTCTATGCTAGTGCTGTCACACTTGGGACACACCCAGCCTTCTTCTGTGTCAAAGTCTTGTTTAAGTTCTTGTGCAACTCCACGCCATCTACAATCATAGCAATACCAGTTCCACACTTCTTCCTCTATATCTCTGTTCCCGGATTCTCCGGAACTATTCCCTGTTGCTCTAACCATAGTATCATTATCTCCATTAAGTCTGTCATATCACCAAACAACTCATTTATCATTACTTGTTGTTGATAAACGATATAACTTAATAATATTATCGTAAATGCTATCACAAGTATTGCAAGTCTAAGCAGATTCATTTATTACCTTTCATCATTGTAATTTCTGTTGCCGCCTTACGTCCTTTTTCATCATCGTCATCTGCGAACACAGGCACCTGATTGCTTTTGTGCATTGTTGCAATACCTATCAATTTTCTTTTGCCCGAATAAAACAACTGCTCTCTTTTCTTACCACCACTAACAGGAATCTTATTGCCCAAAGGAACACCCGTTCTTTCTTCTCCCGGATCGAACTTAAATTCTTGACTCGTCTTACGAGGTTTCAACTTATCCAAACCTCTCTCTTTCAACCACTGTCTATACTCCTCTCTAGCCTTACGCAAAGAAGATGTGTTAGGTAGTTTTAATCTTAATCTCTTAGGTAACTTCAATTGTATAAACCCCATAGTTAATATTACCTTATATTTAATTATTTGTCAACTGCGTTGAGTGATTTAATTTTTGCCAATATAATTTGGCTGTACATTTCATTGGTTGACCAAGCCTTCAAACCATCAACCAATTTGGTATAGTTGACTTCTCCTGCTTTTGCCTGCTTGGCTCTTTCTGTTCTGAATTCTTCATATGCTGGATGTCTATTCAATATGTCTATCACATCTGCTACACTTTGACATTTTGACTTGTATTTCTTTACACCAAATTTTGCATTAGGTATCGCTAAAGGTTTCATCTGTGGAACATCCTTACTCCAAGTCCTCACACCAAATAGTGCATTACCTTCTGTTGCAAATCTACTTGTACCATAAGCGGATTCTACAATAGCCATTGCAACTATTATATCTCTTGGTATTCTTTGATCTGATGCTGTCGTCCAGTTAAGATAGTCTATACATTTGTTCATAGACAATACAAATTCTTTGTTGTTTTTAAAAGAAAACTCAGGTTCGTGAAGTCCGAACTCTTTTGCAAGGGCAACCATCTTTCTATCTTCGTCTTGTTGTATCTGTTTTACTATAATAAAATTAGGCTTGAATGTTCCTGCTCCGAAAGCCACACCAATTACCAGTGCAACAAAAAATGTTTTAATTAAGAATGTCTTTATCTTAGAACCAACTGATGGTGTAGACTCAGACTCCTTAGACTTTTGTACCCTTTTCATACCTATATTATATATGATTTTGGCACTAGGGTCAAGTGTTAATAAGCCGCTATTTTATTGGATTTTATAAAGAATTGTGGTCCTGTTCACAGTCAAATCTAGTATCTGTCACTGCGTATCCGTATTCACCGAAGGTTTGTATTAGTGCATTATGTTTTTCCTGTGCTACATTTAAACATTCATTTTTGTCTTTGTAGTATTTGACAGGATCCTCATCAAACATCACACAAGGATTGCCTAAAGTACACACTATTATAATCACTTTCCACATATTAAAATTACTTATCCTTCAAATCTTTGTAACGATCTTTACAGATATTGTACCAGTAAATTCCGCTTTCTCTTAATAGTTCATTGTCAGTTCGGAGTTGTTCCATGCGTCTTTGTATTATGTCCCATTGGTACTGCGACATTACTTTGTCTTTCTGTTGATGCTTTTCAATACGTTGTAAAACATCGTCAATAATAGGGCAAGTAATATCAGGCACCTTGGGCGCCTTCTTCTTCCATTTCTTCCATAGAGTTTTAGAAGACTGTGTCCTAGTACGAGTACGCATAATCTCCTCCAATCACATTAATATTTAGATTGTATATGTGTGAAGTTTAGTGCAAAGATAAGTTATAAGGTGTGTTTATAGTGTGGGAGCCGAAACTCCCACACCTGACTACTTCTGTTGCCCGGCTAGTCTATTCCGCCAAGTGGCCGGTATTAAGCGGCAACCAATTCCGCGTCAGCGAATATGCTGACTGGAACTGTCACTTCTGGTTTAAATGCGTTTGCATCTAAGAATGATCTTTTACAGAGATCGTACTGGTAAACTCCATGCGCCTTTTGACACTAGTCGAACCTATATCACCCCCGTAAAACACAAAGTGACAATGTGTTTTGCGTGAACGATTTGGTGGAGGTGGTCGGTACTGCCCCGACGTCCTAAATGTTTATTCCTCACACTTCAACGTCTACAATGTATTTAAACAGATTATTTTCGATTTGTCAAGACTTGACTGGAGACCATCTACCATCTTTGCTTCTAACTTTGTGGTTATGCTCCACTTTGACTGTAAATGTCTTAACGTCTTGGAAGTCCTTGCCATGTGCGAAAGTAAACTCATGACCCTTGTCCGTTTTGCTTTTCCAGTAGTGCTGGAAATCCGTGATAATCATTTCGCTTTTATTAATTTTAACTGCCATGTATTAAACATAGCATATTAATATTATAAAGTCAATGATTATTGATTAAAGTTTTTGATTAGTTTGATGTCGGACGCAACCTGTCTTCCTCTAAACTCTTGAAGAGTATATTCAATCACGTCACCGTCCATAACTTCATTTATGTTCGCGGCTTTTAGTGCTGAAATGTGAAGAAATACGTCTTTGCCCTCAATGTCTGGTGTGATAAATCCAAAACCTTTTGCGGAGTTGAACCATTTTACCTTGCCTTTTTCCATATTTTATATATTCCCGTAGTGATATTTTCTATCAAATATTATTTATCAAATTGGGATAAGATTGGTTGCTTGACGGGTGCCAAGCAACCAAATAGAATTACATAGAGTTTTTCTTGTCTTGTATTTCTTTTCTTCTTGTCTTACTTAATTTGCCTAAGTTTCCTAAAGCCTTTCTGGCTCTAGCCGCCGCCGCTTTTACACCTTTTGTTTCAAAGGCTTCTTGCTCTGCAACATAACTTTCGTAGGCTGTTTTTATTTCATCATGAGTTGCCATAATGTTTCTCCTTTATGATATCATAAATGTGTTTCCAGTTGTTTGCTCTCTGGAAATTCATTTGTTTGTTTATAGTATAACTTGAATTGTGCGGAAGGTCAAGTAGTATTGATGCCAAACCTAGAACAGCACCATCAAAGGCATTTTTTGGTTTATCTTCTATCCACCAAGTGCCTGGTACCAAAGTTTTAAGTGCATCTATCTTGCCTCCGCCTGTATCCAAAAATGTAAAATCTTCGAACACATCTCCAAAAACATCTTTCAAGTTGTCTTTTCGTGCTTGGTTGGCTATTTTGTCTGTGCTTTGAGACGTAATAACATGGAACCTCCAACCATCGTCAGCAAGTTTTTTAACATATTCAACTGCTCCGTCCATTGGTTCCAGGTATCTCATATAAGCACTTTCGTTGAATATCTTTACCAACACCGGCATTTCTGCTTCGGGTATTTGATAATTCATATGCAACTCGTAATGGTCCTGTGTTTTCTTTTCAAAACCATTTAGTGCCATGTACTTGTCAAACATTTCTTCCCATTTGAAAAGCACACCATCACAATCGGTTGCTATAATTTTGTCGGTCATTAACTTAATTTAAGTCCTGTGGTACCTTCTGCGTATTTTTTTGCAAATTCAACTTCAGTTTTAGCCATAGTGACTATTAAACTTTTGTTGATAGGTAGTTCGGAATGCTTGGGTAGTGTAAACATGAATGGGCCTAGACCAATACCTGAGGCAAGATTCACTAATGCCATAGGTCTCTGTACTGTCACGGTTTTATCATCGTCTGAAATGAACCTAGCAATTATTTCTTCACCGCTGGTAAACTTGATACTGACTGTATCGCCTTGATTAATTTGTGACATCTTTATCCTCTTGTTCTTTCTTAAAGTGTTCTCGTAATTGATCATATCCACCAATTAATTTGCCCTTTAATATAATTTGAGGAACTGTTCTTGCATTTGGCACTGCTTCAAGTAATTGTTCTTTGCTCCAACCATCGCCTAGCATTCTTTCTTCGTAAGTGATTTCGTTTAGTTTTAGTAATTGCTTTGCAGAAGTACACTGCGGACACATCATCTTACTCCAGACAATTGTCGATTCTTCCGTAATTTTTGACATCTATTCTTTTCTCCTATTTGCTTTATTATACTTAATTATTATAGGAAAGTCAATCAAACGTCTTGATTGAAGTGCTTGATATATTTTTGGAAGTTGTCGTCTGTGATTAATGATACTAATGCGAAGATTAAACCAAGTATTATGATTCCCCAAAGTCCTTTGTCCCATTCAACAAATAGGATTGTGTATAAAACTTCCAATCCATTCATTCCTTCGTAAGTAGTCATTATAGTTTGAATTTCGAAAACTGACCTTTTTTCACATCTTGTTTTACACCACCAATGATGTAAGATTCTATTTCAGTTTCTTGTGGAGCAATCTGCATACCTTTGGATGACAACCAATGCTGTGTCCATGGTAGAGGATTTTGTGAAGCAGATACATCATAAATTGGATCGAAACCTAATGCTCTTAATCTTTTGTTTGCAATCCATTCTACATAAGTGCCTAACAGTCTTTCATTAAGTCCAATTATTGAACCATCTTTGAATAAATGTTTTGCCCATGCTTTTTCTTCTTCAACACAATTCTTAAACATCTGTATCACAGTTTTGTCCAAGCCTTTTATAACTTTGCTCATTCCTTTGTCGTCACCTCTTTGCCATGCTTTGATAACGTGTGTCGATAAGTTCAAGTGTGTTGCTTCATCTCTAGCAATCAATGAAAGTAGTTTTGCTGAACCTTCCATAAGTTTAAGTTCACCAAATGCAAATGTACAAGCAAATGATACATAGAACCTTAAACCTTCAAGCAGGTTAACATTTACCATTGCAAGATATAATTGTTTTTTCAATTCATCCATATCGCCTTTGCCTTTGACTGTGAAGTCCAACGCCATTGCACTGAATTTGTCATAGTTTTCTGTTACTGATTCTGCTCTTTTTAATATCTCTTTATCATTTAATATTGTGTCAAATACTTCAGCAGGATCTGAATAAACATTCTTCATTATGTGTGTGTATGCTCTTGAGTGAATAGTTTCGAAGAAGTCCCAAGTAACAATACAACCTTCTAGTTCTGGATTAGAAACATAAGGTAAGAAACTTAAACATGGACCTCTACCTTGTACACTATCTAATAGTGTTTGATATTTCAAGTTAGATGTGAATATGTGTTTTTGCTCTGGTCTGAAAGTTTGAAAGTCTGCTCTATCTTTTTGTAAAGAAACTTCCTCAGGTCTCCAAAAGTATCCTAGCATAGTTTGGTTAAGTTTATCAAACTGCGGATACTTGAATACATCGTATCTTTGCACGTTTTGATCCTCACCAAAGAACATAGGTTCCTTTGTAAAGTCTATATCTTTTCTATTAAAAACTGTTTTCGCCATACCTATTAATTATCTTTTTTGGTTAAATTGTACAGGCTTCGCATTCGCCATCTTCCAAGTCCTGGAGTTGTTCTTCTACCTTTGCTTCGCCGTTTACGTGTTCACCGTTTACTGCTGTTTCACCATTTAAATGCTCTCCGTTTGCATATGTGATTGGTGTATCAATTCCTGATGGTTGTACATCTTCCTCTTCACCTTTGAAGTCATATGTGTTCTGATAATAACTTGTCTTCCAACCATATTTGTATGCCATCAACATATCTCCTGCCATCACTGATAGTGGAACTTCATTGTTTTCATACTGCAATGGATTATATGACCAGTTGCCTGATATTGCTTGGTCAAAATACTTCTGCATAACAGATACAATTTTAATGTATCCTTCGTTGGATCCCATGTCCCATAACAAAGTGTATGCATTTTTTAAATTAGGAAAACCTGGAACTATTTGTTTAAGTGGACCTTTTTTGGATTTTTTAATTGAAAGGAGTGCTCTTGGTGGTTCGATACCGTTAGTTTCATTACTAACAACGGAAGAACTTTCCGAGGGCATCTGTGCCGATAGTGTTGAATGTCTTAATCCATGTTTGCCTATGTCTTTTCTTAAAGTTTCCCAAGCCATTCTCTGTTTGTGTGGCACTATTTCATCTACTTCTTTTTTGTAATGGTCTATTGGTAATAAGCCATCTGCGTATTTTGTTCTTTCAAATGCTTCACACTTGCCTTTTTCCTGTGCAATATCACAACTTGCTCTTAACAAGTAATATTGGAATGCTTCTGAAAGTCTATCTACTAACTCCCACGCCTTTGGATCTGAATACTTAACACCATTCTTCGCGAGATAGTGTGCTAACCCAATGTATCCAATGCCTAAAGAACGTCTTGATTTAGTAGATACTTCTGCCGCTTTCACAGGGTAATCTTGTAATTCTATAATTTCGTCTAATGCTCTTACACTTAAATCACATAATGATTCTAATTCATTTAAGTTTCCAATTGCACCAACATTAATTGCTGACAATATACAAAGTGCAATTTCTCCTTCTGCATCATCAATGCCTTTGATAGGAGTTGTAGGTAATGTAATCTCCTGACATAAGTTACTCATTGATACTTTGTCTTTGAAACTTGAGTGCGAGTTTGAATGGTCCATATTCATTATGTAAATTCTGCCAGTCTCTGCTCTTTCTTTTAATAAGTCTGCGAATAGTTCTTGTGCCGCGATAGTCTTTTTAGGAACTGTTTTATCTTTTTCATATTTCTTGTATAGTGCGTCAAATTTATCTGTACCGAATGCATCATATAATCCTGGAACTTCATGTGGAGAAAATAAACTTATATCCTCTTCATTTATAAATCTTTCATAGAACAGTTTACTGATCTGTATGGAGTAATCCATTCTTCTTACTCTGTTGTCTTCTGTACCTTTGTTGTTTTTCAGTACAAGTATGTCTTCAATCTCTTGGTGCCAAATAGGAAAGTGAACTGTTGCATTTCCACCACGCACACCATTCTGCGTACAGCATCTTACAGTCGATTCGAATTTTTTAAGGAACGGAATGACTCCAGTGTGTTGGACCTCCCCACCTCTAATTTTAGAATTAATACCTCTGATACGTCCTGCGTTTATTCCTATGCCTGCTCTTCTGGCAACGTAT
>CEUA01231521.1_pt1 | contig 17582 bp, 10 predicted proteins | sample 361541 | NCBI WGS metagenome assembly CEUA01 (sample SAMEA2623079, study PRJEB7988) | marine metagenome | isolation source: saline water (ENVO:00002010), including
ATTGATTTGATGTGACCTGATATTGATCTTTCATCAGGCCTTACTCCTCCAAGTTCTGAGCCGTCAAACATCACTCTCCGGGAAGGCCCTGGTCCTCCCATCAAATGCACTATTATCTGGGAATCCTTTCTAATTCCATGTGATAAAAAAAGTGCTGCGTTTATGGCTCTTGCCAAAACATCCATCCGCCCAGATAACCCGGGTAAATCATTAAGATGTATTTCCCCTTTACTTGGTGCTTTGTGGCCTATTATTGCAAATCTTCTTTGCACAATTATCCCATTCCAAAACCATCATCAATGTCCATCATTGACTGCATTTGTTTCCTGAATTTCCTATTTCCTTTCATACCACGCATCATTTTCTTACTCTTATTCCAATGCCCTAGTAGATCCTTTACGGACTTTTCATCTACACCAGAACCTCTTGCTATTCTCCTTATTCTGCTCGACTTAAGCAAATGCGGCTCATCTTTTTCTTGTTGAGTCATAGAATCCATAATTACTCTATATTGATCTAAATTTTTCTGCATTTGCTCTTTTTGAGATCGGCTCATATTACTCATCCCTCCGCCGAACATGCTATCAGGTAAATGCGAGAGAAGTTTGTCCATAGTACCTATTTTACTAGTCATTTCCATCTGAGTATACATATCTGTGAGTGTAAATCTTCCTGACATCAGTCTCTGAGTTAACCTCAGAGCTTCCTGCTCATCTAAATCACCGGGTGCTAAATCTATGAGTCCTTTTATATCACCCATACCCAAAAGTCTGGAAATAAATCTGTCAGATTCAAATTTTTCTAAGTCATTTATTCTCTCTCCTTCTCCTACAAATACTATTGGAGCACCAGTTGTAGAAACCGCACTTAAAGCCCCTCCTCCACGTGCCGTACCATCTAATTTCGTTACTATTGTGCCTGTAACTCCTACTAAATCGTGAAATGTTTGCGCAACAGGTCCTGCAGCTTGACCTACTTGGGCATCGATTACTAAAAATTTCTCTGTAGCATTTGATACTTCTGATATTTCTATCAATTCGTCTTTCAACTCATCATCTAGACTATCTCTTCCCGCAGTATCAATTATTACTACATCAGCCGCATTATACTTTTTTAGTCCGTTTCTTACTATCTTCACTGCATCCTTTTCTTCCGGCTCGCCATATACGTCTACGTTTGTCCCTTCTAGTAACTGAGTTAATTGTTGGAATGCCCCCGGCCTGTGAACATCGGCTTCAATAACTGCCACTTTTACTCCATGCTTTCTCCTCCACCAATCAGCAACCTTGGCAGTAGTAGTGGTCTTACCCTGACCATATAGTCCAACCATCAGTACTGTTTCATTATGTGGTTTAATGTTTCTAGGCGGCCCTAAAATCCTAACTAATTCAGTATAAATAAGATTCATGGCATGGGTTTGTAATTTCACACCCGGTAAAGGATCTTCTTCCATCATCCTTCTTTCAATACGTTCTGTCAGTTCTTTTGTTTGCCTCACATTGAAATCGGCTTCAAGCAAAGCTCTTCTTAATGACTTACTTAATTCCTTAACCGACTCTTCATCTACTTTCCTCTTTCCTTTCAATAGGCCAATCGAGCCCATGATTTTTCGTTTCAGCCCCTCGAGTGCCACGTGCTTCGGTACTTATTGGGTGGTTTTAACGTTATTAGAGCCGTGTGACTCAAATGTAGTATACCATGGCCAGTCATGGCCATTGAGTCAGTCCCTCTGTACCAACAGCAAATTGCTTTCGCAATTGGCCTACTGGGAGTATATGCTGGGTGGAGAGGGACAATTTCAAAAATGACAGGTTTCTTTGATTTATCTGGAGCAGCAAAAAATCTTCTTTATGGCATCGTTGTTGGAATGATATTTGCAGTTATTATTGATAGTTATGTATTGTTCGAAGTATTAAATTTCAATCTTAATATATTCACAATGAGTTCTTTGATAATACTAATTTCTATTTCCGAATCCGCTTTTGTATTATTCATTCTTGGAAGGCCTAGGGTTGTGGCGTTACGTGCATCGCCACCAAATGGTTGGGCCTTAGGACTTGGGATGGGGTCTATGCATTCAAGTGTATTAATAGTAAGATTATTTGATGATGGCCTAAACTCTTTTTCTGAATACTCTGGCTTTTCCATTATTTCACTAGTAATAGCTTTGTCTGTATCTATTTCTGCTTGCCTTGGTCATGCCTTAATTAATACATGGCAAGGCACCCAAATTCTTGATAATAGGAGATTTAAACCTCTTTTACTTGCCAGTATTGTCAGAGGAATATTGACGACATCTCTTCTATTATGTTTATTTATTCCTCTAATAATGATTGCTATAATACCCATATTGGCCTTATCGTGGTCACCTGCTCAAGAAAATTGGATGCCTTCAGGAATGACTCCTGCAGCAAAACAAGCATTTCGAAGAACCCTAAGGCAATCCGAAAAACATAAAATAGCAGCAGATCATAGAATTAAAGGAGATATAATCTACTCTGAAGAGTAATTTTAAGGTTAAATCCCAATTTTTATACTACGGTATTATATCTATTTGTCTTAGCGATTCCTAATAGATGCGTGTTATTATCGCAGGCGCAGGCGAAGTGGGAAGAGGTATCGCTTCAGCCCTCAGGGGTGAAAGAAGAAGCGTTGCTTTGATCGATCCTAACCCAGATGCGATTAGTTCTTCCCAGTCTCTTGATTGCCTTTTAGTTACTGGAAGTGCATTATCTCGTGATTCTTTATTGAGGGCTGGAATAAGTGATGCTGAAATTATAGTACTTGCAACAAATAATGATGAATTAAATTTATTGGCATGCTCTTTTGCAAAAAAGGTATACAGTGAGCAAGTTGGAGATAGGACTGCATCAGGGCTAATATGTATAGCAAGAATAAGAAATACTAATTTAGTCGATGATATGAAAGGAGCAGCTCCTTTAGAACAATGGTCTCGCGCAGATAATGCAGTTTGTGCATCTGAAGAAATTGTAGATCATTTAGTTACTGGCCTTTTAGCTCCTTCTCTGAATGACATTGTACCTTTAGGTGATAATATCTGGATAGCAATCTCTGAAGTAAAAGAAAACTCTCCCTTAATTGGTTCTACGACTTCTGAACCTTCTCAAGCAAAAGATGATATTAGTGCATTCATACCTCCAATATATGCCATTAAGAGTAAAGGAGAAAAGGAAATACTTTCTAATGGCTCAGAAATCATCAGAGAAGGCGATACACTAGTTTTCGTTACAAATTCTACTTCTAAATTTCGTTTGATTACGCGCGCATTAGGGGAGCTTGATTCTGAACTACCTGAGAATCCAACTATAGCAATCTTTGGAGCAACTCATTTTGGTAGTAAGATAGCAAAGCGTTACTTATCTTCTGGATCTAGTGTAGTGATTATTGAGCCCGATTTAGACACTGCAAACGAAATAGTAGGTTCAGAAATTGGAATCAATAAGAGACTAGACGTAATACATGGTGATCCGCAAGATGAAGAACTTCTTAGGGAATTAGCCATAGATGAGCAAGACATAGCTATTTCCACTTTAGATGATGATAATTTAAATATTTCAATATCTATGAGGGCTAAAGACAAGGGTGTTTCGAGAACTGGACTTTTGTTAAAAGATAGGGCACTTGTAGAGGCAGTTAAGAGAATCGGCCTTACTAGGCCCATTAGTTCCCGACAGGTTGCTATTTCCGCTATTTTGAAATCTATACATAAAAATTATCCTGGTTCCTATCAAAATATACCCTCTCTTCCTTCAATAGTTTCTCTTTCAACTATTATTGACTCTGAACATATTCTTGTTAATTCTTCGATAAAAGACGCAGAAAATGATCTAGATGTAAGAGTAGTTATGATTGATAGAATAGATGAGAAAGGAGATAGGGAAGTAAGGTATCCAATTTCCATAAATTCTATAAAAAACGGTGATAGAGTATATTTATTGACTCAAAAAGATAATTTAAGGAAAGTAGAGAAGGCCTTAGGTAATTAATATGCGTTGGGATGTCGTCGGTTTAGTACTTGGCTGGACAATAAGATTAGTGGCCTTACCATTATTAATAGTAGCATTATTTAGTATATTTGAGGATGGTTTTACTTATTCACTCAAAACATATTTCTTCCCATTATTCATATCGGCAATTCTTGGTCAGTTAATGGTTTCATTATCTAACGGATATGAAGCATCTGCCAGAGTACGAGATAGAGAGGCTTTTGCATCAGTTGCATTGGGCTGGATTCCAGTTGTGTTGATTGGTGCACTGCCATTTTGGTTGGGTGGGATGTTTTATGGGCCTTTCGAGTTTTTCTCTGGCGATGCATCTGTCAGTCAAGTTTCGCAGGGTGCGTTATATTCTTGGTTCGAATCGATGTCAGGATTTACTACTACAGGGGCTTCAGTCATAGACCCATCCAGTAGCCCTATTTGTAGGGAAATTTTCAATGATAATTCTTTGAACAATGAATGCATTGGCAGTCAGCCAAAGAGTCTCCTACTTTGGCGTTCATTAACTCAATGGTTTGGGGGAATGGGAGTTATTATGTTGGGACTTTTGATATTCTCGAGAGCACTTGGAGGAGGGAAGGCATTTGCTAGAGCTGAGTTAACTGGCCCAACAGTTTCGAATCTTAGTACTACTTTAGAAGGCACTGCTCGTAAGTTATGGGCAATTTATATTGCCCTCACAATAATTCAAGGAGTTGCATTATATCAATTGACAGATATGGGCGGTTTTGATTCTTTAAATTATGCTTTAACAACAATGCCTTCGGGAGGTTTTGGGACATCTGACTTAGGAATAATGACTTTCGATGATCCTCTTATCGAATCCATCATTTTAATTTTTATGCTCTTAACATGCATAAATTTCACTTTGTTATATTTTGGCTTATCTGGTAGGTGGAGTGAAGTATTAAAAGATCAAGAGTTGCGTACTTACTTGTTAATTTTATTAGTTGCATGGCTCGCAATGGCTTTCAACCTCAACAGAGCCACTGATTATTCTGTAGCTGAATCAATTAGACATTCATTATTCCAATCAGTTTCTATCTCAAGTACAGGTTATTCAAGTACAAATTTTGCAGATTGGCCTGTTTTTAGTCAATTCGTCCTACTTCTACTAATGATAATTGGAGCTAGTGCGGGCTCAACAGGAGGAGGTCTGAAAGTACTTAGAATTAGAATAGCATTTGAATTAGCCAAAAGAGAAGTAATGAGAATAATACAGCCTAGGAAAGTTGTAACGATAAGATTTAATCAAAATGTTGTCGATGAAGATCGTATTTGGATTATTCTTGGAATGGTTAGCTCTTGGATGGTTCTAGTAACTGCCTCTATGTTAACAATTTCATTCCTGGAACCGAACCTCTCTCTAACTGACGTCCTTTCAGTATCAATCTCTTTGTTAGGAAATACTGGTCCTGCTTTAGGCTCATTCGGGCCTGTCGGAGCATCTTCAGTTTGGGCAGAATTAAGTCCTTTGTCTATGTTTACTTCTACTATTCTAATGTGGCTTGGACGTCTGGAACTCCTGACTGTGCTTGTATTATTGCATCCTCGTACATGGTCTTCTGATTAACTGAAAGAATCAAGAGTAAATTGATTAGTATTCTCTTTATCGTTATTTTCGGTTTTTTCATCTACCTCTTCTGGTATCTCTTCAATCTCTCCTTCGTGAAATAGGTTCATGATTGATTCAGAAATATTATTGCTTTTTGAAACTCCATGCAAGAAAAGATGGTCTTCTCCACTAAGCTCCAATCTTTTTGTTATTTCGATATTATTTATATTACTGCCCAATTTTTCGTCGTGTACGGCTAGAAGTATTGGCCATAATTCTTCTTTTATGGATGATTTACTAGTATCCAAATCTTTAGAAATCTTCTCTATTATGTTTTGGGAAGACCAATCACCTCTACTTCTCCTCAGGAAATTAGGGTATCCAAGAAAAATTCTTGAGTTTGGACTTTTCGATAAGGGAATTATTGCAGCTTGAGCAGGGATATTAGATCCCCAGTACCATGAACGATATGCTCTATTGGTAAATTTCGTTGCAAGTGCTCTGTCTGCCAAGCACATGGCTTTACTTACCTTTTCTAATTCACCTTTTTTGAAAACTATTTGATTATTCCATGTGAACCATGCTAACATTTCATCAGGATCTTTATCCGAATTAATCATTATCTCAATTGCATTGTTACTATTTCTACTTCTATATATCAGTTCTAATGATTTAAACACATCAACTTGTATATCTCTCTTAGATACTCCAGACATTTGATTAACATTTTCAATATTTATGTGGTCTCCACTTATCACAGAGAGTGCTTGTAAATCATGAATCAATGATCTCAAATCACCCACATTATTTCCTACCAAGACATCTAAAGCACCCTGGTCTATTCCAATGCCTTCCTTTTCTGAGATTCTTTTTGCTATTTTCTTAAGATGTATCGGACCTACTCTTTTGAATATTATTTCTTGAGATAATCTCAGTACTCTATCTCTATTGGCTCTCCAATTTCTATTCCCCCACAATCTCATAGGGTCGTTACATGTCATGATTATTGGTTGCTTGCTTGTTTTCAGAAGGTTTAGTAACTCCCCCTTTCCTCCTTTATCTCCTCTGATCTTACTCTTTTCTTCTTCCATACTAATGTTTATTTTTTCGTCAGAGATTGCAGAAAATCCTCCACTTAAATGATCTACCTCGTCTAACAAAATAAGTGTCTTTCCTGTTTTTACCTTTCCTTTTTTGAAATTATCTAAGGAAATATGTTGTGAACTTCTTGTGGCAGTACTTCTGATTGCTGCAGCATTCCTTTCCGCAGAGGCATTTAATTCAATAATTGTCCAACCCTTTTCATTGGCCGCCGCTCTTGCTAATGTTGTTTTTCCTACTCCTGGTGGACCTGATAGTAAAATACCTCTTTTTTTAGGTATTTCACCTACTTCCCATTTTTCTAGCCATTTTCTAATTTTTTCTAGTTGATTCTGATTACCTTCCATGCTGTCTATATCCTTTGGACGATACTTTTCTGTCCAATCATAGACCTCCTCGTCCTCATTCACGACCTGTCGTTTAATCGGCAACACATCAAGATTGGTATTCTAGAAACATATTTTCGATTGTTTTATCTGCTAAATTATGTAACATATCTTCTATTGTTGCTCTAATTTGGACTTGATCATCACGCCTCCTTATTGTTACTGTATTATCTTCTTTACTTATGTGATCAACAGTTATTGTCCATGGAACTCCAATTTCGTCGGCCCTTGCATATCTCCTCCCTATCGATTTACTAGTATCGATTTCGACCCTTACTCCTGAAATAGAATTTGCTTTGTTAGTAATTTTCATAGCAATTACGTCCATTCCATCCTTTTCGAAAAGTGGTAAAATAATTGCATCGATGGGAGATACTCTATCATTTAATTTCATAATAGTGTAACTCTCACCACTCCTTTCTATTTCGTCGTATGAATGATCAAGCAGATGCCAAATAATTCTATCAATTCCGAATGCAGGTTCAATCACATGTGGAGTAAACCATTCTCCTGATAGAGTAGCTTCTATTTCTCTAATTTCTATCATTTCACTAGTTATTGTTACTATATTACCATTGGATAATTCAATTTTCTTAGGCCAATCATTATCCACTTCTATGGCTTCTAATGCGGCAATTACTAGGCCAGCTTCTTGCTTAAAAGTTGGCCCAATTACTGATGTTTTAGGAGATATTACTGTTTTATTTTCTACACGTGGTTCATCAAAAGATCTCCATGCTCTTAATGATTTAGAACCTGATTCATTTTCATGCGATTCTAAGTCATGACATGTTCTATTTGCAATTCCCACACATTCTATCCAACCATATTCTCCAAAGATCTCACAGTCCCAGCAATCCGAAGCATAATGTGCCATTTCATTCAAAACGTGTTGTCTGAATCTTATCTTTCTTGTATCAATGCCTATTTTGACGAGAAAATCCCAAGTTTTCATTAGAGTAGATGCTACAGTAGGGTGTTTAATTAGGCCTATATCAAATGCTTTTTCAAACGTAATATTATATTCTAAATCAAAGCCACTTTCGGGATCAGGAATTAGGTTAATTAGTGAATTACTACTTGATAAGTCTTCTGAAGGTGGATTATCAGGGTCTATGAAATATTCTAACTCAGCCATATTAAATTCTCTCAATCTTATCATTCCTTGTCTTGGACTTATTTCATTCCTATATCCTCTGCCGATTTGTATCGCACCGAATGGTAATTTTTGCCTGAAATGACGATAAAGAGAAGGAAATAACATAAACATACCTTGGGCTGTTTCCGGCCTCATGTATGCCGCCCTCTGCTCTTTCATAGCACCAATTCCTGTTTTAAACATCAAATTCATTGGTTTTGCCGGTGACCATTTATTTTCCTGACAATTCGAGCAAATAATTAATTCACTTTTCAATATTTCATTCATTTCCAAAGCATTAATTGTTTCTGGTTCTTCATGTATATTTACAACCAAATGATCTGCCCTATATGTGCTATTACAATTCATACATTCCGTCATTAAATCATTAAACTCTCCTACATGGCCACTTGCAACTAATACTTGTTCTGGTGTTATGGTGGGTGAGTCAATTTCTACAATATCTCCTTGATTTAGCCAGTGATTTATCCAACAATCTGTGACTTTTCGTTTTATCCTTGCTCCTACTGGCCCATAGTCAATAAGTCCTGAAACTCCTCCATATATTTCAAATGAAGGAAGTATAAATCCCCTCCTCTTCAATATTGAGGTTAGTCTATCTAACCTCTGCTCTTCAGACATATTCAATCTACTGTCTTAGCCTAAGGTCTTTCAAACCATCGTAAAAATTACATAATTTATGTCATTATCTTCAATTGAAATTAATTTCTTTCCAAGCATTCTTGCCTCTTTTTCAATCAAATCAGAGAAGCATTCATGTATGATTTCAATTCCCTTGACCACTGTAAGGTGCGATAAAAAAAATGCCAATTATTGAATATATTGATAGTAAGATGGAAACATCTGAACTTCTTGAGCAATTATGCCCTCCAGTTCGTAATTGGTTTATGGATAAATTTCCTGATTTTACGGAACCTCAAAAAACAGCAATACCTCAAATTTTAAATGGTGAGCATTTACTTTTGTGTTCTCCTACAGGGTCTGGAAAAACCCTTACTGCTTTTCTTTCTATTATTGATGACTTAGTAAGGCGATCTTTAGATGGCTCTCTTACGGATACCGTTCAATGTGTATATATTTCTCCTATCAAAGCACTTGCTAATGATATTCAAAAAAATCTAATTGGTCCACTTACAGAAATTAAAGAACGTTTTTTACCAAATCGGGCTAAAGATATCAAAGTTGGTTTAAGGACAGGAGATACTCCTCAAAAGGAAAGGGAGAGGATGTTAAAAAAACCACCACATATACTAATCACTACTCCTGAATCTTTAGCCTTAGCTTTAGCATCAAAGAGATTTAGGCCGATTCTAAATGATATGAGTTGGATGATTATCGATGAAATGCATTCGTTAGTTCCTACTAAAAGAGGAACTCATCTTTCATTAAGTCTAGCATTAATGGATTCTGTAATCGACTCTAATGTACAGAGAATTGGAATAAGTGCTACAATGGAGCCCTTGGAAGCGGTTGCTGAATTTTTGGTAGCTAGCGATTCTAGGGAAAGTGAAGCAGCCCCACAAAAAGTTTCTATTGTGAAAATTTCTGGCTCAAGAGATTTGGATTTAGATATAATCCTCCCATCTCCTAGATTTTCTTCAATACCTGTTAAAGAAATACTTGAGAAGAATATTGAAGTAATTAAACAACTGGTTGAAGCACACACGACTACATTGGTTTTCGTTAATACTAGAAATATGACTGAAACAGTTGTACAGAAATTGAAAGTAGCCGGCCTCCAAGGAGTCGAAGGTCATCACGGTTCGATGGATAAGAATATCCGGTTAGATGTTGAACAGAAATTAAAACACGGAATGCTCAGGTGTGTTGTCTCTTCTTCAAGCTTAGAAATGGGAATAGACATAGGTTCTGTAGATTTAGTAATTCAAGTCAGTTCTCCTGGTTCTATAGCTACCGCTCTTCAGCGTATAGGGCGTGCTGGACATCAAGTAGGCGGACTCCCTCGTGCACGTTTTTTACCTAGTTCACCTCATGATTTGTTGGAACTAGTGGCATTACAGACTGGAATCCTTAGAGGTAACATGGATTTACTCAAGTTCCCTGAGAATTCTCTGGATGTTCTGGCCCAATTTTTAATAGGATTAACAATAATACGTGAGTGGGATATAGATGAAGGTTATGATTTAGTTTCTTCATCTTGGCCATATAGAAATCTTCCGTATGATGATTACATAGAGGTCCTCGATCTTCTTGAAGAGGAAAGACGTATATGGGTTGATTGGGAAGAGAATAGATTCGGTAAAAGAGGTTATGCTCAAATGATTTATTATACCAATATAGGAACAATTGCACCTGACAATAATTACATGGTTCTGACTGGTGATGGAACTCTTGTTGGGCAATTGTCATCTTCGTTCGTTTCAAGTCTTAGGGGAGGTGATGTGTTTCTTCTGGGCGGTTCCACTTACCGTGTTTCAAGTATTAGGGGTTCTAGAGTAAATGTTGTTTCAGCAACTGGATATAGGCCAACTATACCTTCATGGACTGGAGAAACAGCCAGTCGCACTCATGAATTAAGTCAGGAAGTTTTAGATCTATTGAGTATAATTTCTATCCAATCACGGTTGGGCTTGGATAATAGGATATTCTTTAGAGATGCTCTTGGGTTGAATAAATCAGTAGTGAATGCTATTTCTCAGTTCTTAGATGAGCATGGCGCTACAACATTTCAAGTACCTTCAAGTGATAGGATTTTAGTTGAACAAGTCGAATCTCCATTGCCAACTTATGTAATAACTACTTGCCGAGGGAGGGCATTCAATCTTGCTCTAGGGTATTTATTCGCAGGTATTGCAGCAAAAGATGATATCACTATTCATGAATTATCTTTTGATGAAAATGGATTTATGATAAAATTAAGTCATGAAGTAGAGATTTCCGTAATTCCTGATATTTTTAGAAATGATAATAGTGAGGAGATATTGCAAAGATATCTTATCGATTCTCAACTTTTCGCAAAAAGATTTCGAGAAATTTCTTCTAGAAGCATGTTGAATCCTAGAAGGATTGGTGCAGATGAAGTAAGCCCTAAACAATTTTTGCAAAAAGCAGATCAAATACTCCATAAGCATCGCCAAATGGATGATTCAGTTTTAGTCAGAGAAGCAATGAATGAGATTCTAAGTTCTGATTTAGATATGGATCAATTACGTGATTTTATCGCTAGAATGGACAGTGAAGATGTTAGAATCGTCCACCGACGTGTCAAAATGCCATCTCCTCTTGGAATGACTTTATTCATGTCTTCTTTTGAGGATTTATTGTCATTAAGAACACGAGCATATCTAATCAAAGATGTAGATCCGGAGATACTCAGACGTCTTCTGGGGGCTAGATCTTTAGCAACAGATTTAGATAAATCAAGACTAGATGAATACTATCAATCAAAAGTTGCTGTACCTACTGATGCTGCAAGTTTATTACGCCTTATGGATATGGGAGGAGGTTTGGAAAAATCCCTTACTAACCCATTATATGGTGAAAAATTAAAAGAAATTGATATCGAAACAACCCGTAAGTGGGTTTACGAATTAGCAGAAAGGGGGCTAATAACCAAAATTAAATCGACTGGTGATGAAAAAATAGATAATAAATGGTTTTCAATGCGAATGGCCGAAGTTCATGGAACATTAGGGTGTTTATCTGTAGCCGGTGCTGCAGATATGGAGGACTTGCGTTCTCTTTATACTGGTGGATTAAGTTTCGAGATGGGCGAGAATTTTGCAAAAGGCACACCATCTTCTTGGAAAAAAACATATCTCTCAGACCCGATGGATTGTCTCAGACTTAAGTTATTAGATATGTTAGGTTCCGAAGGACCTCAAACAACTGAACAATTGAGTGCTAGATTACCTTTTCCTTTTGCTCAAGTAGAGTCAATTCTACAAGAATTAGAGATTCAAAATCTTGTTTCTATAGGATTCTTTACTCAAACAAACGATGGTGAATTCATACTCAGAGTCGATGAATATCGTATAACGGGCGGACAAGTAGATGTAGTTGATTACAGGACCTTGCAAACATTATTACTTCAAAAATCGTTTAAATTATATAATGAACCAAAAGATGCCATACGCTCTTTGATAATGGTTCAGAGAAGAGATGAATTATTACATAGAGTTGAGAATTATAGATTCAGAGATTGGACAGACATTAAACATGATACGGATGTCTATAATGGAAGATTATTACACAATAGAGTAGGATACACTCTCAAGGATCAACTGCCAATATTCTTAGGATTAAGGGGTGAACCATGGATAGGCGATTTAGAGCAAGAACTTCTGGATAAAATACCAAAAGAAGGAATTTCTCGTACTGATTTATTTGCAGATTATCCAAAAGGAAAAGACAATATTCATATTCAAAGAACAATTAAAAACGCCTTAGGTAATTTAGAGCGACAACTTCTTGTCGCTAAACAATACGTGGCAGTACCCAATAGGAAGAGATCCTTGGCTATATTTAGGAAGTTACACGGTATAATTAAACCACTGTCATTTGAGGACTCTCTTAATAAATTAATTCAACAAATAGGTCCTGTTAGATTACATACTCTAAGATTCTTTGTAAGTCAACCAGTGGAAGAGTTAGCTGAAACACTCAGGCATTTAGAAACTCAAAAGAAAATCGTACGTGTAGTCGCTTTACAGCCAGATCCGACTGATTATTATTCTTCAACTGAAGATGCCGAAATTCTACTTTCTCCTCTTGCTGAAGACAGAAATATGAGGATATTAGCCCAATCAGACCCCTTTTGCAGTAGATTCATTCAAGAAATTAGGATGATGTTGAAACAGGGATGGTATCATCCTGTCCTAAAAGGAGTAGATCCAATAGGAAGAATTCTTATGTTTGTAGTTAATGATTATTTAGAAATTAAAGATATCAACATCCCACATTCTTATTTAGATGAATTTAAAGTAACATTCTCAGAATTACTTGAAAATTATAGAGATAGACTTGTTGATGTTTCTGTTATTTATGCATTCAATGGTGTTCCCGTACATGATTGTGATGAAAATATCCAAGATCTACTTTCTGGCTTGGGATTCTCCTCGATGGGAGATGGAGAGAGATACATTAGAGGAGGTGTAGTTGAACCTAGAAAACGAAGAGAAGTGAACAGACTTCTATTCCATCACCATTATTTACATCAAAAGACAAGATGGGAAAACGAAACTATTGCACTTGAGAATATCAATGAATTAAGGGATGACTTTTCTCTACGCGGCCGATGTGAAATGTTTCGTGTTGATTTAAAATCAATGGCCGCAGCACATCAGCTACATCAAGGTACTAATCTCAGAGGACACCTTGTTTGGGCTCGATTACCACATTTTAGAAGGCTTCTAGCAATAAGAAACATCTCTCCAGATGAAGAAGATGTGGATATATTACAATTTTTCACAGAACATCATGATCCGGATTTATTCATGGAAAGGAATGCTATGAAAAGGGCAGAATTTAGAAAATTGATTTCTCCATTAGTCCGTAGTGGACTTTTGATACAGGATTACAGGGGCGGTTTCAAAGCAGTAAATCACTCTGAAAAGTCAGATTTATGGGAAATCAAAAGAGATTATCTAAGGGAATTAGTAAGTGAATATCCAGTAATAACTCTAAAGCAGGTAGAAAAACTTGCTGGGTCACCTTTTTCTGCAGAGGAAATTAGTGATGTAATGCGTGAATTTGAAGATGATGGAACATTAATCAAAGGCTTCTTAGTTGATGATTTACAAGATATTTGTTGGGGGAGACAGGACATGCTAGAAGGTTTAAGCGGTATCATTCGTACTAGGGATTTGGTCATCCCTCCTTCAGATCCACTAAATCATTATTTCAGTGGTGTATTAAGGGAAAAATTTGGTTTTGGCTCAGCATACATGGTATTCCATAAAGAAGAAGGAATAGCCGCTTTCAAAGCCAATACGCGTGATGGTAAAATAGAGATAACTGACTTTGTTGGAGATTCCAATCTTGAAAAAGAGGCTATAAGGGTAATGAAAGAATTTGCATGGGAACATGATATGCCATTAAGTGGTAAATTGTTCGAAAGAATACGTTCCAGAACCTAATCTACTACTTGGAGAGTTTTGGAGTAAAGATATTTAGAAACCATTTTATCATATTTTCTGTTATATTCACTACTGGATTCATTATTTTCATAACATTTTTATGTAATTCAGGTAATAAATCAAACAAAACAATTGCCATTAGGAACATTGCAAACAAACTAATGAATTTAGCAGCATAACTATGGGTAAAATTAAACATATCAATTCCATATAGGGACCAATTCACATATGTATCTGTTAACCAGACAATTCCAACATTTCTGAAAACATTTAGTATGTATATGGTAGGGATGGAAATTATCAACGCACGCAAGCGTCTTTTCCATGAAACCGAACTCAATGCCACTATTGCTCCTACAAATATAATCATAGATTGTAAAGCAGAACAAGCTAATATGAATATTATGCTAACTGGCGTCCCATCTGCCCTTTCCATTGGAACGAAAAAGCCCGCTTCTCCAAGAGGTTCTGACAATATCCATCGATTTCCTTCCCATTCTGAAACCGGTATATCTCCTCCTCCATATAAGTCAATTCTCATTGGCGAAGATTGATAATTACCTAATCCTACAAATTCTAGTACTATTTCTGTACTTAATGCAGTAGTATATACAAATGCCATATTCAATAAGGGAATACTATAAACTGCATAGTAAGGAATCATTGACCATACAACACACCCTTTCAGCCACACTAAAGATTCTGAAACATCATTTTTGGTACTAACTTCCCAAAATGCTACTGCAATACCACAAGGTAATGCTGAAGCGGTCATTAATATCAGCACTGGATCCTCAATTTCTACATAATGTTCTGAATATAGGTAGAAGAACAATCCAACTAATATCCACCCTATTGCGGAAATTTCCGGCACATATTTACTTTCTTTCTTATGAAATCCTATTGCTAAGATAGATACACCAATGCCTCCAATTATTAATTGCATTGTTATATTTGCTATACCTACTGATGACGCAATTGAGTATATCACTACTCCCACTGGGTCTCTCATATCCACTCTCAACTCATCAATCCGTAAATAGGATGCCCTCTTCCGTTAGGTCGGAGGCGCACATGTCATTCAATTTTTCAGACTTCTCAAAAGGATATATTTCTGGTCTTATTTCATCCCTTGAAGAATTATCAATTCCAACTTTAGAAGAAATTTGGTCGATAATTGAGGATGCACGTAATACTGGAAATACTATTCATCTAATTGGTAATGGCGGCAGTGCAGGTACTCCTTCTCACAGCGCTGGAGACTGGTCAAAAGAATTGAAATTAAGAACAATTTCTCATACTGACAACGCATCTTCCTTAACAGCGTGGGCTAATGATACTGATTTTAACAATATTTTCGTTGGTCAATTATCTACTTTTATCAATGAGGGAGATGTAGTCATTGGTTACAGTGGTTCAGGAAATTCTGAGAACGTAATTAATGGAATATTATACGCCAAACAAAATGCATGCTATACTATTGCCATTACTGGTAATTATAATGGAATGGGTGGCGGAAAGTTGGCTAAAATAGTAGATGTAGCTTTAGTAGTTCCTTCAGAATCTATGGAAAGAATCGAAGATACTCAATTAATTGTTAATCATATCATCAAAGAAGCCATTAAGTCTAATAATGGATTGTGATTATATTGCTCCCTCCTTTTAGAGATAATGCTGAACTCAATGATTATCTTGAACTTCCTGAAATGCCAAATATGTCTTGGGATGGTAGAATTGCCTTTTTAGACAGAGATGGAGTTATTAATGTAGGAAGTGATAATTATATTAATTCACCAGATGAAGTAATATTGCTACCAGATGCAGGAATAAGTGTTGGTAAATTACGTAGGGATGGATATAGGGTTTGTATTGTCACAAATCAGTCACCAGTTGGGCGTGGTTTGTGGGATCATAACAATCTCCATTCTATACATAAACGTGTTTCTAAATTATTACTCGAGGAAGATAAAGATGCTATTCTAGATTTAATTTTATACAGTCCATATGTCCCATGGGAAGGGTCATGGGCTAGAAAACCCAATCCAGGTATGTTAGAGGCTGGTCGTCAGATTATCAATAATGCTAATCAGAAAGTATCAGATCAGCAAAATGTTGTCTTATATGGCGATAAATGGGTAAATAAGCCTGATGAATCTGAATCAATAATGGTCGGCGATAGGGATGTAGACCAACTAGCAGCTGATAGTTATGGTGTTAAATTTTTTAGATGCGATCCAAATATTGGTCTATCTGAAGTAATAGATTCAATTCTGGGTGCAAATAATGAATAAAAAAATTAAATTTTTTATAGGCCTAGATGATACTGATCATCTTGATGTAGGTTGTACTACAGAAAAATTTAATCAATTATTAATTTATTTGGATGAGAATATAAATTGCGAGATAATCTCCAGAAGATTGGTAAGGCTATGGCCTTTTGCAAATAGGAGGACACGAGGAAATGCAGCATTATCTGCAATAATACTACTAAACATTAATGAAGAACAGAAATTATATGACATCTGTGATCAGTGGTTTAAGATATTATTATCTGAAATTTCTACTCATCCTATATCTGATTGTCCCGCTTCGCCAGTATTATTAATATCAAAATCTAGTTTTTCTAAGAAAATTTACTGGGAAACTGTGAAGAGCCATGTAGATTTAAACTCAAGACTAAGTGAAATAAAAGAATATGATTGTAAAGTTTTTTCAGGAGAATCAAATTGGGGAATAGTAGGCGCATCTGCAGCCATATCTTGGAATCCTGCGGCTAATTCTTCATACGAATTAATTGCATGGAGGCAAAAATCAATGATAGGTAAGAAAAGAATAATCAATATTCAGACAATTACTGAATTAGATAAAAAATTCCCTGAAACATTCATAAATAGGGATCCAACAAAAAATAGAGGTTTAATTGCTCCTCGGACACCTTGTCCTGTTCTATATGGAATTAGGGGGAAGTCGCCGGAGATACTGGAAGCAGCTCATAAATGGCTTCAATCAAAAAATGATGTAGAAAATGCTGCTGATTATGCTATTCATTGTACCAATCAACTTACTGATGACCACGTAACTCCCTCTCATGGAACAGTATTGTCTAAACCTTTAGTTTCCAAAGGTGCACATTCATCAATCCAAGTAATTGTAAATGGAAAATTGAATACATTAGTAGCATTCTCTCAAGGTGGTTCTGTCAACAGACTACTTCGCTCCTTGGAACCAGGAGATATAGTCTCATGGACTGGGCTCTATTCTCCT
>CEUA01016136.1_pt1 | contig 17574 bp, 10 predicted proteins | sample 361541 | NCBI WGS metagenome assembly CEUA01 (sample SAMEA2623079, study PRJEB7988) | marine metagenome | isolation source: saline water (ENVO:00002010), including
TCTTGGCTGCTTGGCCCGTCACTTGCATATGGCTTACCTCTATGGGAGTCTCCACTATGGCTTTTAATCTCAACGGGTTCAACTTCAACCAGTCCATCGTAGACTCAAATGGGAAGGTAGTACCCACATGGGCTGATGTTCTAAACCGTGCCGACTTAGGCATGGAAGTTATGCACGAGCGTAATGCTCACAACTTCCCGCTAGACTTAGCGGCTACACAGGTAATTGAAAATGCCTAAAGGTAAAGGTACCTATGGTACTAAGAAGGGGAGACCCCCTAAAAAATAACGCCACTTCCGTTCATCCATTAATTTTATGGACGCATGAAACCAAGGCATGGAACGGGGTCTTGGTAGTTTAAGGTAATTCAAATGACTTTAACCTATCGTGGCGTGAAGTACCAGAAAGGTACAACACAAACAAACACTAAAAACTAATTAAATGAAAAAAATTGCTCTAGCCCTAGCGGCAGCTTTCGCTTCGACTCCAGCAATGGCTGGCACCTATGTCAACGTTGAATCGAATGCCTCATATACTGGAAATGATTATACCTCCAGAACTACTGATCTTCATATTGGATACGAAGGTGAAGTAGGACAGCTTGGATATTACATTCAAGGTGGCCCAGCACTTGTCAACGGTGACGGTGTAGATGGCTCAACAGATTTCTCTGGTAAGCTCGGTGCTTCCGTAGCTGCTTCTGAGAAACTAGATGTCTATGGAGAAGTATCCTTCCTCACAGATGAAGTAGCTGATACAGCTTATGGTACAAAAATAGGTGCCAAGTTTAAATTCTAATGGGACATCAATCCACTGACGGGCGAGCCTCTATAACATGGCACGCCCCACCCAGGCCAGAAGAAGAGATAGCAGATGAGTATCAATCTCTGGAAGAAGCTCTTCTAGGCGAGACTAATGAACCCGAAAAGGATTCCTCAAGTTAATGAGTTATGGCTGGCAGTCTTCGGGCTGCTAGCTATTTTTATTTTTATCGAGACATTACATACTCGGTATCATCACAAAGCTGCACCTTACTGTGCAAGTATAGAAGCACCTCAGAGTCGGACTTCTATATAATTAGGCTCTAAGCCCAGTACGCTGGATACCTTATTGCCGTCATGACGGTGGGAACAGACCACAACTTTCAATGCGCACAACTCAGATCTGAAAATCAATATTTAATTAACCCCAGAAAATGGCACATCAGACTACTTCTGGCTCTAACACTGCTTTACTGACCCGCCCAGGGCAACTGAACAGTGCTAATGATGCCAGAGCTTTATATCTTAAGCTGTTTTCAGGCGAGATGTTCAAAGGCTTCCAGTATAATGCGATAGCCCGTGACCTTGTAATGAAGAGAACTCTCCGTAATGGTAAGAGTTTGCAGTTCATCTACACAGGACACACCACAGCTGAATTTCATACGCCAGGAAATAGCATATTAGGTAACAGTGACGGTGCTCCACCAGTTGCTGAAAAAACCGTCACTTGTGACGACCTACTCATCAGTTCTGCATTCGTGTATGAGCTAGATGAAACCCTTGCTCACTATGAGCTACGTGGAGAAATCTCTAAGAAGATTGGATACGCACTTGCAGAAAAGTATGATAGACTAATCTTCAGAGCACTTACTCGTGGTGCTCGTGCTAAAGCACCTGTTCAGAAGTCAGGCTTCGTAGAACCAGGTGGAACACAGATCCGTGTTGGTGCAACAACTAACGCTTCTGACGCTCTTAACCCAGATAACCTAGTCAACGCATTCTATGATGCAGCGGCTGCGTTAGATGAGAAGGGAGTAAGTAACGAAGGACGTGTTGCTGTACTTAACGCAAGACAATACTATGCTCTTATCAAGGGCTTAGATGGATCTGGTATTGGTGCATATCTTGTTAACCGTGATAGCCAAGGTGATGCTTTACAATCAGGTAAAGGCATCTTCGAGATCGCTGGTATCAAGATTTACAAGTCTCAGAATGTCCCTTACTTCTCCAACTATGGTAGTAAGTATGGTACAGGATCTGCTACTAACCCTGGAACAACTGATCCTGGGAACACTGGTGATTGGGTCGGCCCTGGTCTTGAAGATGCTCGCAACTCTGTTGCAGGTATCAACAACGACTACGGTACAGGCTCTAACTTCGCCAACTCCTGTGGTCTAATCTTCCAGAGAGAAGGCGCAGGTGTAGTAGAGGCTATTGGCCCACAAGTCCAAATAACATCAGGTGATGTATCCGTGATTTATCAGGGAGATGTCATTCTAGGACGTTTGGCTATGGGAGCCGATTACCTTAACCCTGCTGCTTGTGTTGAATTGTATGCTGGTACAGCCACTGCCCCTGCGCAGTTCGGTACTGTCCAAACAGCTACAAACAACGCTGGTTACGGTGGATAAATTATCGTATATTATGGGGAACTTCGGTTCCCCTTTTTTTTAAATTATGGCAGTCGTATCTTATGGAGTGTCCACCGAAGTGGATGCTGTAAACTCAATCTTAATGAGTGTTGGAGAGTCTCCTGTAAACACAATAACTAATGTGCAAAGTCCCGAAGTGGTTATTGCTAAGAGCACTCTTCGGCAAGTTTGTCGTGAGGTGCAAGCAGAAGGCTGGAAATTTAATACAGAAAAAGAGTACCCAATTAATTTGGATACAAACAATCATTGCATCATACCTAACAATGTCTTATCTATTGACTTAAATCATTTTAAGCATTCAGATCATTGGGATGTTGTTCGTAGGAATGACAATGGAACTATGAAACTATATGATCTTAAGGATCACACATATGTCTTTGATGGTACTGACCCACTATACTGTGACATTATTTGGATGATAGACTTCGAGGATATACCTCAAGTATTTAAAGATTATATAACACTAAGAGCTTCAAGGATCGCTTCTAACCGCATGGTAAACAACCCACAGGCAGCTGAACTTCTCGGTAACGATGAGCAGCTTGCTAGGGCTTTAGCTATGGAATATGATACTCAACAGGCAGACTACAACATCTTCAATGATGAGAGGACACATCATAATCCAGGCAGTGTTTACAAACCGTATCAAGTTCTTAAAAGATAACTATGCCTACAGTAAATCAACGTATTCCTAACTTTCTAGGAGGGATATCCCAACAGCCAGACACAATTAAATTCCCTGGACAGGTAAGAGTATGTGATAATGCTGTACCTGACGTTACATTTGGTTTAATGAAACGCCCTGCTGGGGAGTTTATAAAAAACCTGACCAATGCTAATGCTACTGGATACTGGTATGAAATATTAAGAGATGGTGAGGACAAATTCCTCGTCCAAATGACACCCGCTGCTAACTATACAAGCAGTAAACCTTTTAGAATATGGGCATTAACTGACTTATCTACAGGACAAACAGCTGGTACTGAATTGTCCTTGACTAATAGTAATGGTGATTCTCTATTTGCGTATATGCAACAGTCTGGTACTAACATACCATATGCTATACAGACAGTACAAGATTATACCATTGTAACTAATCCACAAAAAACTATAGGAACAACAGGCACTACAACTGCACCTTTGAATAACGCTGACTATGCGTTTGCAAGGTTGGATACTATTGCTTACAACACTGAGTATGTTTTATACGCAGGTAATACAGTTCCTACACCAAATACATATTATCGTGCTACAGCACTAGAGGTACACAAAGGAACAGGCGATGGTAACACTTGGGATGATACCAATAAAGATGGTAGATATGCTGGTTTGGGACAGTTCTCATTTAGTGGCGGTAATAACATCACTGTCCCTGGCGGGCAGGTTGCAATTGAGGATCTGGAAGGACACGTAACAGTTAACGCTGCATCATATGTAGATAGTAATACAGCTAACTATTCTGGTGGAAGTTCAGCTAGTGATTTCTTAGGTTATACACAAAATTATAAAATAAGATACACAGCACAGATAACACTGAAAGACGGTGGACTTATTAAAACTACAACCAAATCAACAGCTTTAGGTTGTTATATTGATTTAACTATTGAAGGTATATCATATAGAATCAAGATTGTAGCAGTAGAACCAGTTGAAACTTATGAGAATGTATCTAGTATAGCTTTCTATAGAAGTCCTAAGAACCCTGATAAGGGTAAGCTTTCTATGGCTAATATCATTAACTCTTTACACACATCTATCAATAGTAACTTAAGTAATGTTACCTCTGAAGTTATAGGTAATGGCATGTATCTATATGGTAGTGCTGCTCCTACAATTAACTTCCTTGGTGGTGCTGTAAACGAGAACATGAATATTATAGGTAACACAGCTCAGGATGTGAGTAGGTTACCGTCTCAATGTAAAGATGGTTATGTAGCACAGATAGCTAATGATGATAATGTAGATGCTGATAACTATTATGTAAAATTCTATGCTGATAATGGTACTCAAGGTAGTGGTAAATGGGAAGAGTGTGTAAGACCTAACAACTTTTCATCTGGTAGTGATCCTATGGTGAAAGGTTTTGATGAGGCAACAATGCCACATGCTTTGATTAATAATAACAATGGTACCTTTACATTTAAAAAACTAGACGAAGCTAGCAAAGGAACTACTGATAACTATTGGAAGTATAGAGAAGTAGGGGATGACATCACTAACCCGTTCCCTAGTTTTAATGGTAAAAATATCCAGAAAATATTTTTTCATAGAAATAGATTAGGGATGATTGCTGACGAACAAGTTGTCATGAGTCGCCCTGGAGATTATTTCAATTTCTTTGTTGTCTCTGCAATTACAACCTCCGATGATAATCCTGTTGATATTACTGTCAGCGATATTAAACCTGCTTTTATAAACTTTGTACTCCCTATTAATAAAGGGGTGATGATGTTCAGTGATAACGGACAATTTATTCTGTTTACTGAATCTGATATCTTTAGTCCAAAGACTGCAAGGTTAAAGAAAGTATCAAGCTTTGAAGCTGCTGATAGCATACAACCTATAGACATGGGTACATCAACCATGTTTACTTCTAACGTCTCTGCATACACAAGAGCTTATGAAGCTACTATATTAGATGATGATGTACCTCCTAAAGTATTAGAACAAACAAGAGTTGTACCTGAGTTTATACCGAAAGATATAACCATGTCAGCTAACTCTGTAGCTTTGGGTCTTGTAAGTTTTGGTAAGAAAAATTCGAGCGAGATTTATCATTACAAGTATTTCGATTCAGGTGAAAGGAGAGATCAGTCTGCATGGTATAGCTGGACTGTTACAGGTACACTACAACACATGCTATATACAGCAGGTAGTTTCTTCTCAGTAACGTTACAAGGTAGTGATTATGTACTTAACAAACATGAGTATGTAACAGATGCTACTGCTGCTAGAACCTATAAACTAGGTGACGGTGCCGTAGGATCACCTTTAGCAACATCCAGATGGTTTGAGGTTTGTCTTGATAATATGACATTACCCTCAAGTATGGCTTATACTGCCCCTGGTGGAGCTAATGTTGAGAAAAGTGTTGTAACACTACCTTATACCCCCACAGGTGCTGGTAATTACTACTTAGTAGGGTTATCTGGTAACGATGCACAGGGTAATCCTGTTGCAGGAACAGTAATACAACCCGATTCTGTTAGCACAAATGGTGCAACCTTCCTTGGAGTCAACCTTACAGGTTGGACTTATGCTCTTGGGTATGGTTATACAGCTACTATTGGGCTTCCTAGTTACTTCTTAGCCTTACAAGAGAACAAATATGACTTAGATGGAGAGCTTAGAATATCTGGAATCAACTTTAATATGGGTGTTTCTGGACCTATGGAGTTCCATTTAGATTCAGTATATGCTGATATGCAAGGTCATATACAGTATGAATCAGGTATGAAGCTAGATGACAGTGATTTTGGTAAACCCCCGTCACAGTTAAGTAAAGAGGTTAGAGTACCTATTCAACGTAAGAATGAGAAATACAACTTAACTATTAAAATACCCGACCCTTTTTCCACCCAAATCGTCTCAGCTAGCTGGGATGGTAACTATTCACAGAAACGACATGTACGAAGGTAAGTTCATCAAGCCCTGCACTCCAGAGTTAGCTCTAAGTGTGGGGCAGACCTTACGGTATGAAGACCGTAGGGAGGTAGAACAAACAACAGGATGGTGTGCTGAAGCAGTTTTACTGCAATCATATTACAATTCCGCATATGGGCAGTGTGTTCATTTCACGGTTCCCAACGGCAAGGCTGCTGGAGTGGCAGGTGTAACTCCACAAAATATTATATGGATGCTTTGTACTGAGGCCAGCACAGAGTACCCCCATACATTTGTAAGAGAAGCAAAACGCTGGGTAGATTCCCTACCTAATACTTATGTATTTAACCACGCTGATATGCGTAATGCAGCACACATCAAATTATTGAAACTACTTGGGTTCCAATTTATTCGTTATCATGTACAGAACAAAGTTCCTCTCATTGAGTTTATAAAATTATGTGCGACCCAGTAATGATTGGGCTTGCGGTTGGTGGAGCAACAACTGTTACTGGTATTTCTGAGCAGAATCGTGCTCATAGAAACGCAGTAGCTCAGGTAAATCGCCAAAACGCAATGGCGAAACAGAACTATCTTAACCAGATTACCATGTCTGCTTGGAAAGACCAAGAGAAGTTAAGAGTGTTCGATGCCCAACTAGAAGCCGACTCCGCATCCAAAGCAGCTTATTATAAACAGCTAGCTATCAATCAAACAACTGCTGACAATGCCTCAGCAGCTGAAGAAAAAGTATTAAATGAAAAAATAACTAAAGCTATGTTTGATAGTCAGGCTAATTTAGCCCAGTCTATCCAAGCTCAAGGTACTGTCCTAGCAAGTGGCATGAATGCTGGTCAGTCAATGTTACTAGAATTACAACAAGCTGAAAGAGAGTTAGGATTTGAGCAAGCTCAGATTGATGCTAGCCTTCTTGATGCGACTAAAGCCTTTGGTGTTGCACAGTATGGTATAGATTTAGATCTCTACTCTGCTAATAATACAGCAATGGGTAATATTAGAACACAAGCTGTTGTTACTCCAACTGCCTCCTTTATGACAGTTAGACCATCTGAAATTCCTAAACCATCTAAACCATCTATCCTTGGACCTATACTTAGCGGTGTTACTGCTGGACTAGGTGCTTACTCCTTTGCTGGAGGTACTGGATTTGGAGGTGGAGGTGGAACTAATTCATCCGCAGGTAAATCACTTAAAATAGGTGGTACAGATTCAATGGGTTTGGATTTTGATGATCCAGCTGCATTCAGTTATGGTACTACTGGATCAAGAGGTTGGTAATTACTAATTAAAACTATGGCAAAAGGTTACGAAACAGTCTACTACGGTAGCGCAAGAGGCTCCAAAGGAGTCGGACGTACTCAAGGTCCAGGTGTTAAGCAAGATATCATAGCTAAGGCTGGAGCGATATCTTCTGAATCCCAGAAAGTAGGACAAGATTATGAAAGAGTTGTTCAACAACACTCCGCTGAAATGCAGCGTCAAGACAGAGGAGCAACATTTGTTGAACAGAAAGCTTTAGCAGATCTAAAAGATTTAAATAAAAGTATTAATAATTTCTTTATGACAGCTGCTAAAACTGTCGGTAAGGATTATGTTGCTGAAAAAAGATCACAAGGTATTGATCTTGTAAGAAAGTACAATGCTGGTGATCCCGATGCTGTTGCTAAAATAGATGGTGATGAAGCACAGCTAGCTGAACTTGAAAAGAAAATTGATGAACAAAGAAACAAAGTTGATGAACAGCTTGGTGTCTTTGATGAAGAGGGTTATAGACTAACTTTACAAGACCAGCTTAGGGCACAGAACATTAGAAAACTTGGTAGCAATGTACGCTGGGGATATATCCGTGGTGGTTTAATGGAAGCTGGCAAGAATTATAGTGGTCATCTTCAGAATATGCTTACCCAAAGTGATGATATTATCACTTTAAAAGATGGTACAGAGATTAGAGTAGGAGATTACTATGAAACGCAAGATGCTGAAGTCAGGAATCAAATTGTTAATTATGTCGAAGATCAGTATATCGCTGATAATAATCCTTTTGGTGCTAATGAAAAAGCGGTTAGAACTTACTTAACTAAAAGTGTAGTTGGTGACACTGATAAGTTTCAGCAAAAAGAAGTTATTCGTTTTAATAGAGAACAGGCTGTTGAAGAAGAGCAAACTCTTAATAATGAATTACTTATAGCTATAGAATCAGACGATGCTGTTACAGCAGCTTCTAAGATACAGTCTATACTTACACGTGGTAATAGTATCAAAACCCGTCAGGGTATCCAAGGTAGTTCAAGAACAGCTACAAAGGAGTGGGTTCTTAAAATACTACCTGAACAACTAGGTAAGATTAAGGATGATGGACTCCGTGAACGTATCATGGATCAGATAGATAAACAAGAGTTTACTATCCCAGGTTTAGGTACTAAACGTCTTGAAGAGTTCTGGAGAGATGACTTTGACAAAGATGATATACTCGGAAAAGCTGATACTATCTGGGCTAAGCAATTCTCAGACTCACAGACTGCACTAAAACTTGGTGCTCAGGAAGATATCAGAGATTTAAGACAGAAAGTTCTATCAGGTCAAGTACCAAAAGAAGAGTTCACAACTGTTCTTGGTGTAATCCATGAAAAATATGATAATAAAGGATTACTAGGTATTGAAGAGATAATCAAAAATAATAAAAACTGGACACCATCTCATATGACTTATGAGACTTCCATGAATTATGCTACAGAGATTATCAACACTCGTGGTTTCTTGACTGAAAAAGAAGCTATGTATATAGATAAAAAACTTTATAAAACACTTAAAGAAGACAATAAAATTTTAGATAAAATAATTGGTGAAGGAGATGAAGCTACTTCTGCTACTAAAGAGTCTCTAGTTAAACAACTGAATAAATATGTCACGCAATCAGCTCATTCAGGTGCAGATAAGAATTTCATAGTTCCTGGTACTACTGAGGATACTCAGAAGATAGCCATGAGAATGATGATGAAAGATGCACAAGAGATATTAGCAGCTGGTGGTTACCAAACTGCTGAAGGATTTGTTAAAGTTGGTAATGACGGTGATGCTTTAAGAGCAGCTTTCATTAGAACTAAAGCCCGTGTCTCTGAAGGTTTAACTAATGAGCAAAGTCCATTCTTCTTAACAGCTGATGGTTATAGAGGTAAAGATAATTCAATAACTGCTTCTAGTATTAATGCAGATTCACCTGCTATGAGTCGTGCTAAAATTGATTTATCTCTGGAGAAGTTAAGAGTAGAGTCTCAGAATACTAATGAAGATCTTATTGCTTCTAATGAACTTTCATTTATAACAGACGAGATGCTTACACCTAATGTAGCTCTTGATGGAAGTCAAACATTCCACCCAGCTGTTGAAAAATTATTCAAGATAGATCAGCTTGAAGGTTCAGGTACTCGTGATATTTATGAGATAATTAACTTAAAGAGGTCTCAAAGAAATTTAGATTTAATTGAAGTACCTCCTGCTGTTGAAGCAGCTCGTGTAGCAAGAGGGACTACTACTAAAGATATTCAAAAAGCATTTGCTTTAAACTCTACTATTGGTGATCAAAAAGGTTTTGACCGAACAGTTGACCAAGCTGGTGGTGTTAATCTTAATATGATGCAAAACGCATTTGTGTCTGAAGATGCTATGCGTCCATTCTTTGAATTAGGTGTTGGCACTGATGGTACCAATGATTATAGTAATTTAGCTAGAACTTTAGAAAGAGCAAATCTACCTTTCATGACAAGAGAGGAGTTCCTTGCAAACCCTGAAGCTCAAATTAAACTACATAAATTTTTAACCAATGATATGATGAAGAAGGCTGAAGTTCTTACTAATGATAAGAATGAAATGATTCGTCTATCAGCTATTGGTATGAGATTTGGTGAAGAGGCTATGCAGAATTATAAAAATAATCCTGATATGGTAACCTTTGCTAATAATGCTGTAACTAGATATTATAGTGGTGCCCAATTCCCTGACAGTGTAGTTATTAACCCTATATCACCAGAAGATATTATTGTTGAAGAGGTTCCTGCTGATACAGGTGATTCCGCTTTAGTAGCTGAGAGAGCAATGGGTATTTCTGTACCTACTTATACACCAGCTTTCACTAGAAAGCAGGTTATGACTCCAGTACAAAGAGAGATCTTATCAGCTCCACTTTCAGATGATCTAGGAACGCTACAGGAAGAACTTAATACCTTAAGAACCATGAAGGAATGGCCCGAACCTGGGACGAAGCTTCATGATATGCTAACTAAACGTGGTAAACTACTACAATCTAAAGTCAGATCCTTTGAAATACTTAATGATTTTACTGGTGGATTAAGTGAAGTAGAACGTGTAGGTGGTACTGTATCTACAGGTAACTGGCCGTGGGAACGTACAAAAGTACAAGGACTTTTCCATCCACAGTATGGTACTGTAGTAACTATGATAGGAACCGAAAGGTATAATGCTTTAAAAGATAAAGCTTATAATATGAGTACATATAAGAGTTCCTTGGCTCCAGAATATCAAACTAATTTAATTAGATTACTACTAAAAGAACCTGAATTTGCAGGTATTACAACGGAACTAGACGGAGGTAATTAATGTCTGAAGAACTAACGTTAACTAATGAATCTCCTGACGGTCAACCAGCTAATACCCCCTATGGTGTAGAAGTTACTCAGGAGATGGAAGAACGAATCTCTGATTTTTCAGAGGGCAGTGGTGCCTTAACTGAAGAAGGGGAGGTTAATGAGCAATTAGCAGCAGCCTTAGAAGCACAAGGCGGAGCAGAAAGCGTACAAGTTGATGACAGCCAAGGGTTTTTACCTGATGGCCCAGGTCAATTAGTAGCTGAAACTGGTAGAGCACTTGTTGGTGGAGCTGCTGATGCTGTAGAAAGTGTAGGAGGATTCTTAGAATTAAGTGGGGATACCATTAAAACTTGGGCGCATAGCGTTTATAGTAATCCCTATGATGGGAACAATATGGACCCCACTCAGAACCCTTTTTCAAGTGAATATGTACATGGAGATGGTAACTGGTTAGATATACCTGACCATTTGGTACCTGAAAATAAATCAGGATTAGGTAGCCTTGCTAGAGGATTAGTAGAGTTCGGACTTTTAACGGCTGCTACAGGCGGTGTTGGAGGTTATACAGCTGGAGCTGCTAGAACTGGTACTAGAATAGTAGCAGCTGGTAGAGCAGCAGGTATAGGTGCAAAAGGTAGTCGCTTTATTAAAGTATTCCATAGAGGTACAGTTGTTGCAGGTGAAGGTGCTATTGCGGATCTGATTTCTAATAGTTCAGAGACAGCAAACATCGCTAACCTTGTCCAAGAACATGCCCCATGGGTACCTTTTGCAGAAGCATTAGCGGTAGACCCTGAAAAAGACAGTCCATGGATCGCTAGAATAAAAACCATGGCTGCTGGTGGCGGGCTGAACCTAGTCGGAGACTTCTTAGCTGCATATATTAAAGCTTCTTGGAAGGGTGCAAAGGCTATGAGAAAAGGGATGAGTACAGATGATGCAAATACCTTAATTAATAAGGAGATTGCTCGTGATATGGACGAGTCCAGAGTTCTTAATGAGTCCGCTGCAACCGAAAGAGCAGCTAATAACTGGGAGCAAGGTAAAGGTATCAGTAATATACCAGCCAGAAAAGCCTATATATCTGATTATTTAGATGAATTAGAACTACAAAGGTATGATGATCCAGCAACAAGTCAGTTAGAATTAGATGATTTAGATGAATTAGCTAACCAACGTGGTATAGAAGATGGTAATCCTTGGGATATAGAGACTCAACAGAGTGCTAGACAGTTCGAGGAGAGCTTATCAAGAAAACCAGACTCAGCGGTTAACCCTAATTTATTCAGTGATTCTGATAAAGCTACTTATAGACCTGATTCCCCCGATCCAGTCAAAACAAACCTCCGAGAATCTATAGCTGATATGAAAGCTGGAGGTGAAGGACGTAGCTACAGCCCTATGTGGACTGAAGCAGCTATGAATAAGATGACTCAGGGAGATGTCAAACTTAGAAGATGGATCATTGAAGCTGGAGATAAAATAGCTAAAGAGGTTTTTAGGGATTTAGACAATACTCTTAACCATAAAGAGGTACAACAACTCATCCTTAAACAAGCTACAGAAATGCACGCTATGTTATCTGATGGAGGAGAAGGTGCTGTTAAACAGTTACAAAACTACTTCAGAAAAGGTGACAATGGTATCGTATATACTTACGATGGTATAGATGTAGTGACTGGTAATGCTTCTCAGAAGGCAGCATTGCAGTTAGTTATCAATACTTTAGCTAAACAAGCTTCTACTATTGCAGGTACAGGAAGGCGTATGGCTGACTCCAGTACCTTAACTAGACAGTTTGAACAGGTACATGATCTGATGAGAGTTGCTCTAATTGAGCATAAAAAGATAGGATTCATGGCAGGTAGTGAACTTGCTTTACATAAGAATCCTGTATTATCATCCGTTAGAAAAACAGAAATTAGTGCTGGACTTAAGGATATTGAGGATAGAACTAATAAGCTGTTTGATGAACTAGACAAACTAGCTAAAGCAGGTAATCATAAAGACCGTAGAATGTTAATGGAGTTATATGAGCTATCAGGTGGTAAGGTCAACACAATGGACCATATCAGTGAGTGGCTACAATCTCAAGTTAACCTTCGTGGTGGTCGTATGAATGGAGAAAATATCACACCTAGATGGCGTACAGAAGCTAGATCAGTATTTTATAATTCAATTCTTAGTAGCTTGAAAACCCCTGTTAAAGCTATAGCAGGTACTAATTTAATTGCTTTATTACGTCCATTCCAAGCATATCTTGGAGCTGGATTAAAAGGTGATAAAGTTGAAATGGTACTAGCAACTGCACAGATTGATGCAATTGGTAAGGCATGGGCTGAAGGTTTCCAGATGTTTAAGCATAACTGGGAACTAGGTGTAAACCGTCAAGCACAGACTTATATAGGTAAGTTTGACTTTGAAAAGAATATAGAAGAATGGAAGGAAATGGCAACATACTATAAAGAGTATGGAACCCCTGCACAACAAGCAGCCTATAATAGGATGGATTGGATTGTTGATTTAAATAATAATCCATGGATGCGTTATAGTGCTAACGCTATGGGAGCTGGAGACGCATTAGCTAGAACCATTATTGGTAGATATGAAATGCGTATGAGAGCTGCTAGGCAAGCTGTAGAGGATGGAATTGATATCAATGATGTCCGAAAATGGGCCGATAAATATGAGGAAAATTTTAGGAACGAAATTTTTAAGAAGAATGCAGATGGTAAGTTTGTTGTCTCAGATAAAGCTGCAAGGCTAGCTGGAGACGAAGCTGCCATGACCAAAGCCCTAGAAGGTAACTTAGCAGGGTTTGAACAGATCTCTAAGATCACTGGTATGAGAGCATTTTTCCCATTTGTTCGTACAGGTTATAACTCATTAAGACTTGCTTTTGGGCATACAGAGTTAAACAGATTCACTGCTCAGTTCCATGATGTGATGAGAGGAGAGAATCTAACTAAATATGGTATTAGACCAGAGGACTTACCTCAAGCTCAGGCTTTAATGAGAGGTAGGATGGCTATGGGTAACACTATTATTGGTATGGGTACGATTGCAGCAGCTACTGGCGTGATGACAGGAAGCCCACCAAAAGATAAAGAGACTAGAGACCTTTGGAGAATTAATGGTATCCAACCTTTCTCTTTTAAATTTGGTGATCTCTATGTATCCTATAAAGATGTAGAACCTTTCAATACATTGTTTGCTGCTACAGCTAACGTTGTACAACACAGCCATGTTTTAGGTGAAGATATTAGAGATGAGTATCTTGAGAAGTTAGTATTTATGACTACAGCTGTACTTGTTGACAAATCCATGTTAGCAGGTGTACAGGATTTAGCTGATGTGCTAAGTGCTGATACAGCAGGTGGTTCACTTAAGAGAACAGGAGCTAAGTTTATTAGATCGCATTTACCTTATGCAGGTTTAATGGCACAGCTTGGTGGTCTTATGGATGCTAATATGAAAGAAGCTAACACTATGTTAGAACAGATATTCCAGAGAGATGCTGTCTTTAAATCTATCTTCTATCAACCTAAATATGATTTCTTATCCAAGGATAGATCTGGTAAGAAGCTTGCTAGAACAACTGGTATCCCTCTACTTGACTGGTTTAATGCAGTATCCCCTGTAGCAGTTACTATAGCTGAGAACGATCCTGTTAAAAATGGATTAAAAGAGATGAGTTTTAATTTACCTGAAGAAGTTTCAACCTTTAAGGGTGAACCGCTTAACTCTTATGAAAGATCTCAGTTACAGAAATACCTAGCTATGGGTGATTTAAGAAAGAGACTAGAACATGCTATGCGTCCTGGTGGTGTATGGCGTAAAACTCTTAGTGATTACCAGAATAGAAACCTAAGACAGGCAGATGGATATGAACTATATAAGCAAAGATATTATAGAATAATTAAAAAGATATTTACTGAAGAGAAAGCGCAAGCTATGACTCAGTTAAGACTAGATAATCCAAAACTAGCTGAACGTATTAAGTTACGTCTAACTAAGAAGAAGATTAGTGAATCTAGTAATTACCGATTAATTGACACGTTGATCAACATGCCTAAATAGCACCAATCCTATACATTGATTGTCAATGGCAGTTACAACTAAAAAAACATTTCCTGCTACGAGTAATGCAACTACAACTGCATTTGCTCCAGTAGGAATCGAACTGAATAACCAAGACGATCTTGATGTATATATAACTGAAGCGGCTGGGACTAGGGTTTTGCAGTTAAGGCAAAACTCTGCTTCCACCTCGGATGGTACCCACCCGCAAGTTAACGATACAACAGGATTGTATTTTCCGCCTATAGCAAGCGGAACTGCTTTAAAAAACTATACTCTTTCTGCTGACAACAATACGATCACCTTTAACTCTGCACTACCTAGTGGTGCTGTAGTAACAGCTGAACGTAGAACACGTGATGCTTCTGGAAACTACCAATCTTTCTCAGGTGGTAGTACAATTAGATCTACTGACTTAAATAAAGCATTTGATGAAGCTAGGTTTACAGCTCAAGAAGCTAGGAACAAAACGTTTGATATAGAAAGACAAGTATTAAATTATTCTGATGGAAACATTCGAGTATTAGAAGATAAAGGTCTATACTTTGAAGGTGCCACAGATAATGCAAATGAAATAAACTTAGCAGCGGCTGATCCAACCGCTGATAGAACAATCACGCTACCCGATCAGTCAGGTAACGTACTTGTATCTGGTAATGCTTCTATTGTTAATGCTGACATCTCAACTTCGGCTGAGATTGCTGTTAGTAAATTAGCAGATGGAGCAGCTAGACAGGTTTTACAAACTGCTGCTAATGGAAATGACGTAGAATGGACGAGTAATGTAGATGTACCAGGAACTTTAGATGTTACTGGAGCTACAGATTTAGATGGAACCTTAAACGTAGATGGAGCTGCCACTCTTGGAAGCACATTAAACGTAACTGGGACTATTACAGGTAATCTGACAGGTAACGTTACAGGAAATATTTCTGGTAATATTACAGGAAACACTACTGGTAATGTTACTGGTAATGCTGACACGGCAACTACACTACAAACCCCAAGAACAATAGGTGGAGTATCCTTTAATGGATCTGCAAATATTAATCTTCCAGGTGTAAACACCGCAGGTACCCAGGACACGTCTGGAAATGCTGCTACAGCGACATTAGCTGCTACAGCAACAGATTTAGCTGCTGCAACAAAGATCTCAAATAGTGAGCAAGCGTCTGCAACAGCAAATGATACAACATATTTTACAACACAAGCATCTGACGCTAGATATTTCCGACAAGATTCTACAGAAACAATAGAAAGTGGTGACACTTGGAGTGGTGGTGATACTAGAATCGCTACAACAGGTGCGATTGATAACCGTATTATTGATCTTGTAGATGATGTCGGTGGATTCTGGCCTATAGCTAATGAAACAAGTTTTCCTACCGCTAATCCTGACGTTAATAATGGGGCTGGCACTATTGTTAGCATTAAAACCATCGCTAGTTCTCGTACCCCTTCAAGCGGAACAGTCACTATTGCGAATGGAGCAGGATCAGGTAACACAGTTACCATTACAGGGTGTGGATCAACAGTTCTCGCAGCAGGATTCGGTTGTCTTGTAGAGACTACAACCACACTACACACTTATGCCTTCCACAGATTATCACCGAAAGCGACTGAGGTTACAACAGTTTCAGGTAGTATTGCAAATGTTAACACTTGTGCAACTAACATTGCTAATATTAATACAGTTGCGTCCGACCTGAATGAAACTACCAGTGAGATTGACGTTTGTGCAACCAATATAGCCAACGTAAATACAGTTGGTGGTGCTATAACTAATGTTAATGCAGTAGCAACTAATATATCTGGAGTACACCACTACGCTGATGTGTATCAAGTTGGTACCTCTGCACCCACTCAAAGGGTAGATGGAGGTTCTTTAACAGCTGGTGATATGTGGTTTGATAGCTCTTCTAATAAAGAACTTAAAGTTCATAATGGAACAGCCTATCAGCTAGTTACACCTGCTCAATCAGTGCTAGATGACATTGCAATTGTCTCTGGTAACATCACATTTGCTGAAGATTTAGGTAATATAATTGATGCTGTATCAACAGGTACAGGTAATAGTATAGAAACTTGTGCAGATAATATAGCAAAGATACAAGCATTAGGTGCAGCTGACGCTATAGCTGACATGAATACCCTTGGAACAGCTGATGTCGTCAATGACATGAACGTTTTGGGTACTTCTAGTAATGTCACTAACATGAATACGCTTGCTAATATCCACGCCAACATAACAACTGTTGCTGGAATATCTGCAAACGTAACTACTGTAGCTACAAATAACGCAAATGTCACAACTACTGCTGGATCAATAGCAAATGTTAACACAGCAGCTGGATCTATAGCAAATGTGAACACCGTAGCTGGATCAATAGGAAATGTTAATACAGTTGGTGGTTCTCAAAGTAATGTGAACACAGTTGCTAGTTCAATTGCTGACGTAAACCGTTATGCAAATGAGTATAAGATTGCAGCTTCTACCCCTGGTAGTCCATCTGAAGGCGACCTTTGGTATAACACCTCTGGTAATACACTGAATTACTACAATAGTAGCAGCTGGGTTGGTATATCCCCTGGTATTTCAGCTATTGTTAGTGACTCTAGCCCACAATTAGGTGGACACTTAAATGCAAATAGTAAAAACATAACAAATGGAGGAACTGCTACGTTCAGTTCATTTGTTGGAACCTTGACTGGTACTGCTACAGGGTTAGCAGGTACACCAAATATCACCGTAGGTACTGTTGACGGTACTAACTTACAAATGGACTTCGGAACTATTTAAATGGCTAAATTATTAAAACTAAGGCGTGGAACAACCACGCAACATGGTAGCTT
>CEUA01463388.1_pt1 | contig 17541 bp, 17 predicted proteins | sample 361541 | NCBI WGS metagenome assembly CEUA01 (sample SAMEA2623079, study PRJEB7988) | marine metagenome | isolation source: saline water (ENVO:00002010), including
CATACCACCTTGCTAGTCCACCAAAAAACAGCAGATCCTCGTTATTTGGCTGTACTTTATCCTCGCAGCTTAAGTTCGTGTTGCGACAATAAAAACAGTAATTTTAGTATCCCCTCTTTTGAAACCGCTGTGACTTCTGGAGGAACTGGTATAGCCATTGATTTTGATAATAAAAAAGACTTAACGTGGCTTCGGAACGCTGACGCGGATTTTGTAAAGGTATCGAATTCATCGAACGAGTTAGAAAGTGACGCTGCGTTCGGTTATACACGCCAAGATAATGAACTCCTGTCAAGGTTTTCACTGCAGGATGGAAGCCGATTCATTTTTAACGAAATAGTCTTTTTTGAATCTAACTTTCCGGTTGACGCGGGCATAAGCATAAAAGACACTTTATATGCGGGATTTATTCGGGGGCCCGAATCTGGCTACACCGTAACAATACCGCTCCGAAATCGACGTATCGAAACAGCAACTTTTGCCGGAAATTCGATCAATCCGGTTCTTGATGATGAACACGCCACCTTCGCTATCAAAGGCCAGGCACAGTTTAAAGTTGTCTTTGAAAAGCTACCCATTATCCAGCTTCATGTGGTTGCCGAAGTGGGGCGTAGGGAAAGCTTTTCTCCTTTGCGGACTCGAGTCGGTCGAACAGTCAATTTTAGCGTTTTCACCTTTACTAAAAAAGATTCCAGCGATATAAAGAAAATTGAAAATTATCAATGGACTGTTCCAAATGCCTTGCTGGGTAATACTGACACCCTTGGCTCACTTGAGTTAACGACGGTGGCAGGAATTAATGAGTATATCAGCTTTTCCTCTGGAGAAGCCAAGACTTTATTCCGTGTAATTACAACTCCGAGCAAAATAGAGAAGGTTACCATCGATCCACCGAGTTTAAAAATTAAACCTGGAGACACTCAAAATTTTCGTGCAACAGCACTTGATAAATACGGGAATGTCGTAGTGCGCAATTTTGGATGGCACGTTGTTGGCGATATCGGAACCATACATGATCGCAGAGGAGATTTCCGAGCAGGCAACAATCCTGGGGAAGGCTGGATCATAGCCGTAGCAAATACGCAATTGATTTTCTCGGACGTAGGCGCATCCGTCCAGGGCGCCGGTAAAATAATAGTCGGAGATAGCCAGCCTCAAAGCTATGCGCTCTACCCCAATATTCCCAACCCGTTTAACCCATCAACGCAAATCACATTCGAATTACCGACAAGCGGGCAGGTCGAGTTGACCGTTTATAATGCACTTGGTCAACCCGTAGAGCAATTTGTCAATAGATCATTTGAAGCGGGATCTCATAGCGTCATTTGGGAAGCCGGACAAAATCACAGTGGCGTATACTTTTACGAACTGCGTGCTGATTCATTTATAGCACGACGAAAAATGCTTCTTCTTCGTTAGTTGATGTTTGTGAAACTATTTTTCTCTATATGAGAAATGTTGCCCTCCTATTCTTATGCGAAGCCTGGACCCGTACGAGTAGTATTGTAGTCCTCTCGAGTATGGCCCTAATTGGGCGTGCACTAACTCCCGCTCCTGGCTTGGCGACACTCCCCTTGGCCATCATCCCAGTCACAACCCTGCTATGTACCGTTCCAGCTGCGCGTTTGATGCAAAAAAAAGGGCGGCGAATCGGTTTCGCTTCAGGAGCTTGCTTAGGTGTCATTGGGGGCTCCTTATGTAGTTTGGCACTCTGGCAACAAGACTTTACCATGCTCTGTTTCGGGGCCTCATTTATAGGAGCAGTCAACGGGTTCGCAACATACTACCGTTTTGCTGGCGGAGAAGTTGTTTCTGAAACATTGCGAAGCAGAGCCATTTCAATGGTGATGGCCGGGGGTATTGTGGCAGCATTTGCAGGATCAAATATCGCAACAATATCTCGCGAAATAATCGGGCCACATCTCTTTATAGGAACTTATATTGCGGTCGCTCTTCTACAGACTTTAGTCTTTTTTACGGTCATCTGGGTCAAATTCCCAAACTCTGGCAACACAGTAATAGAGGGTAGAGGCCGGCCACTAAAAATTATTGCCCGCCAGCCAGAATTCATTCTTGCCGTAGTAGGAGCTGTAACAAGCGGGTTTGTAATGTCATTGTTGATGAATACCACACCACTTTCGATGGACCGCCACATGCACTCATTCGATGACACAGCCTGGGTCATCCAGTGGCACATTTTAGGTATGTACGCTCCGGCTTTTTTTACCGGCCACCTAATAAATCGCTTTGGAATTACAAAAGTCATGTCGGTCGGAATATTGATTCTCTTTGCGTCAGTATTAACAAATTTAGGAGGCACTCAATTAAGTTATTATCTCATTGGGCTTACACTTCTAGGACTTGGCTGGAACTTTCTTTTTATCGGTTCAACCACGCTGTTGGCAAAAAGCCATTCGGCTAACGAGAAAGCGAACGTGCAATCCGCCAACGACAGCCTGATCTACGGCCTTCTCATTATAACCACTTTTGGTTCAGGACCACTCGAAAACACCTTAGGCTGGTACAAAATTAATCTGATAACTCTTCCCCTTCTCGTAGGAGCCGGGTTAACAATGTATTTCTTGAGTAAAAAAATAAGACCCATCGAATGAATCTCAACTTCATTCGATTAAACTCGCTTTAGGATAACATCAAACAACATCGAATAATAACAAACCGGTTTGCCGAATCCCTATTTTAAGCAAGCCCAATTATTCCATAAAACCTCTGCCCTAGCATTATATTAATCGGTTTTGGGTTTTAATCCTTAGTAACAACAAAAGTTGTTACATAGTAAGGCAATAAATATATTAACTAAGTGATAGAAAAATCAGTATGAACCTTCTAATTTAAAAACACAACGAAATTATCGTATAATTTGTTTATGTGAAAGTTAAGTTATGATTCGTTTAATCAAATATCTTCGTAGATGGCTCTTAAGTGATATCTACCACAATGAAACTTCTACCCAATGCCTAATAAATACCGAGATCAACGAAATCCTTTCCGACATAGCAAGAATCGATGAGAAGGCCCTAATCCTTTCAGGAAGAAAAGTTTATTCACAATGCGATGAAGATGGCATCATAGAGGAAATATTTAATAGAATCGGGACAACCAACAAAACATTCATAGAAATCGGTTGTGGTCAGGGTTTAGAAAATAACACCCACTATCTGCTACTAAAAGGATGGAAAGGTGTTTGGGTAGATGGTAGCAACAATAATATTCGATTCATTAAAAACCAAATAGGCTACCGTGAGGGCCAAAATGAAAAACTTTCTATAGCGCAGGCCTATGTCGACAGAGACAATGTAAATCAGATTATAAAAGAAAATTTAGAGGAAATCGCACATGAAGGCTCCACCATAGATTTTCTTTCTGTGGACATCGATGGTAACGACTTAGAAGTATTAAGCCGTATCAATGTGGTTAACGCAAGGCTGATATGCGTTGAATATAATGCGAAGTTCCCTCCGGAGGTTCATCAAACAATAAAGTACGATCCGACCCATAGGTGGCAAGGAGATGATTATCAAGGATCCTCATTAGCAGCCATCCACTTGCTTATGGAATCACAGGGCTACACCTTGGTTAGTTGCAGCATTGCTGGTACAAACGCCTTCTTTGTTAAAAACGAAGACGTAGCGCACATCGATGTGCTTCCGTTCGAAAAACATTACATGCCCGCCCGCTATCATTTGTGCCATAGAGAGTCTGGGCTTCCAGCATCTCTAAGATTTTTGAAAAATATCTTGTACGATCAATAATGGTCGATTTTGAGTCTACTAATCCTATCAGTGAAACTTCTTATTTGCAAAGCCGTCTACGCTCTTGTATTTTTCGCAATTCTAACTATCAGATTACGCACAAGAATGATTAGGAGTCCTACGTGAAAGTAAATCGAAAAATAACACCCCGAAAATTAATACCCGCCATTAAACAGTTCCTAGAGCTATCCTCAAAAAAAATAACTTCTTTGGAAAAAAACTGGGATCATACTAAAGGAACGCCTGTTTTTACCATAAAGGGACAATACACTACCAGAGGATGGACGGAATGGACACAGGGTTTTCAATATGGCTGTGCGATTCTTCAATATGATATGACAGGTGAGAAAAAATTCTTAGACATTGGACGGAAAAAAACAATAAAAAACATGGCACCTCACGTTTCACATATTGGTGTACACGACCACGGGTTTAACAACCTATCTACCTACGGGAACCTACGACGTTTGATGTTGGAAGACGTCCTTCCTTACAACCCAAATGAACTACAATTTTACGAATTAGCCATCAAATTATCGGGTGCTATTCAAGCAGCACGCTGGACCAATACAAGTTACGGGCACGGCTTCATCCATTCGTTCAATGGTCCGCATTCATTATTTTCTGACACCATGCGATCATTACGTATCCTTGGGCTTGCCCATGAACTAGGACATGTATTAATGGGTGAAGGTGACCGAAAAATAAACCTACTCGGACGTCTCTTAGAGCATGCTCGAACAAACGCACAATTTAATGTCTATTACGGTGAGTCCCGTGACGAATATGACGTAAATGGTCGCGTCGTCCACGAATCAATCTTCAATACAAAAGACGGCCAATATCGCTGTCCCAGTACTCAACAGGGCTACTCTCCCTTTTCAACGTGGACTCGGGGGCTGGCCTGGGTTCTTCTCGGTTACGCAGAGCAACTAGAATACGTAAATACCATCTCTACCCGAAAACTAACGCCCTTTGGTGGGAAAAAAGCTCTAATCAAAATGATGGAGCGTGCGGCTCTTGCCACGGCCGAGTACTATATAGAAAATTCGTTTGCTGACGGCGTGTCTTTTTGGGATACAGGAGCACCAGGCACCTCAAAGTTCGGCCTAATCAAAAATAAATCGTCTGATCCGTATAATGACGTAGAGCCATTAGATAGTTCAGCAGCAGCCATCTGTGGCCAAGGCTATCTCCGGTTAGGAAACTATTTTCAAAAAATTGGCGACACAATAAAAGCTAATCGATATCGGTCAGCAGCATTCACTATTACGCAAACGTTATTGTCCGAACCATATATATCCAATAATCCGCGTCACCAAGGTATAACCTTACACGCCATTTATCATCGACCTAACGGATGGGATTATATTCCTCCGAGACGAAAAACACCTTGTGGTGAATCAGCAATGTGGGGAGATTACCACACAATGGAACTGGTTCACCTAGTGCACCGTGAGACCACGAAAAAACCGTATCCCCTTTTTTTCCAATAGGAGGAAATTCATGAAAATAACGGCTATAAAGCCTATCCTCGCCCGTTTTGGAAATAGGCCAAGGGTTCTCATTAAAGTGGAAACTGACGAAGGAATCCATGGGTGGGGAGAAGCCTATTCAATTGGACCCGATTTGTCAGTTGGACCAGTAGTAGATTACTGCTTTGAGTTAATTAAGGATATTGATCCGCGTCGTATTGAATTTATTATGATGAAATTAATGCAACAATTTCGTTTTCCTCCTGGAGGAATAGGGCTCTCCGCTATTTCAGCTATCGACCATGCGCTTTGGGATATTTCGGGGAAAGCTGCGGGAGTACCCGTTTACATGTTGCTTGGTGGGGCGGCCAGAGACCGGATCCGTGTATATCGTGGAATCGGCGGGAAAGATGGAATCGAAGCAGCAGAACAAGCTCACCGCTTGCACGAAGATTACGGATTTACTGCGTTTAAAACCAGTCCATATAAGCTAGACCCAGACGCTAACCGTTGGGGCGTCGTATGTCGTGAAGCAGCTCGCTACTTTGAAGAATTGCGAAAGAACACACCTGACGAATGGGAATTTGCTTTCGACCCTCATGCTAAGATATTTGAACCCATTTTAGCGTTACAGTTGGCGAATGCCCTTGCCCCATACGACCCATTTTTTTACGAAGAGCCCCTGCGCCCTGAACATATGCCTGCCTGGTCCAAGCTACGGTCTCAAATGCAAGTCCCGTTGGCTACTGGCGAGTCTCTATACACTCGTTTTGAATTCCTAGACCTTCTCTCTTGCCAAGGAGCAGACATCATTCAGCCAGATATTTGCGTATGTGGGGGCCTATTAGAAATGCGCAAGATCGCCGCAATCGCCGAAGCCCACTACGTCAGTGTTGCCCCTCATAATCCAATGGGTCCCTTGGCCACCGCCGTCAACGTCCACTTTGCTGCATCGCAGCCTAATTTTAAAATCCTTGAATACCTACTTCCAACAGACACAAACTGGAACGAATGGGTAGACGATCCTTACATGCCTGAAGATGGCCATCTCTCTCTAAGACCCGATAAGCCTGGATTTGGTATAGAGATTAATGAAGATGTTATTTCTGACAATGAATACATCCACTGGGAGCGGTCAAGCCCATCCCGCCCTGACGGATCAACGGGGTATATTTAAACCGTGCAAAACTAAGACATATTTTTATTATGCTAACTAACGAAAATACCGTCCTCACTCTAGTCGATATTCAAGCGAAATTGATGCCTGTGATGTACGAAAAAGACCTTCTCATCAAGCAATTGAAAACGCTAGTTCAAGGTGCCGTATACATAGGCTTACCCGTCCTTTGGCTAGAACAATACCCCAAAGGTCTTGGTGCGACAATTTCAGACATTGTTGAATTATTACCGAACAACGCCCCTATCGCAAAAACATGTTTCAGTGCTTGGGGATCGACAGAGTTTCGCCAGGAACTACAAAAATTTGACCGGCCAAACGTACTCATAGCTGGAATAGAAAGTCATATATGCGTGTATCAAACCGTTTGCGATCTTTTGAAGCGAGGCTACCGTACAGAAATAGTTGTCGACGCCATAACGTCGCGCACTAAGGCCAACCGTAACATTGGTATTGAACGTATGAAACAATCAGGAGCAAATATCACATCTGTTGAAATGTGCCTATTTGAACTACTTAGGACCGCTGAATCAACAAACTTTAAAAGGATAGCAACTCTGGTAAAATAGAAGATCTATTCATTTTCCCGACGAGCCTCAACGGAGACATTGCCTTCCTCGCCTACTTTCATAAATAGTCCTACAGGACGACAACAAACATAACAGTCTTCAGTATAAGACTGATTTCCAACAAAACATTCTACGACGATCGAAAAAAATTCCCCACAATAGGGACAATTAATCTCCAATTCTTCAACATAATTCACTTCAACCACAGCCTCCGAATTAAATTCTACAATTTAAAAATCACTTTGGTTTTATTGACCAAAACATTCCAAGTAAGCCACTAGCAGAATATTAATCAACAACGTTCATCCAGCCTATTATTCAGATAGTCGGGGCATTAAATCTACCAAATTACAAGGCTGATTAGTAGAATCCAGCTGGGGACCAATTAGCTTGTCCCATCCGGTGGCACAAGCACCTGAGGACCCAGGAAGACAAAACACGTACGTCCCGTTACTAACACCCGCAACGCACCTCGATTGCATCGTAGCCGTCCCGATCTCCTCGTAAGAGATCGTGCGAAAAACCTCACCAAAGCCCTCTATCTCTTTATCAAAAAGTGGAATCACGGCTTCGGGCGTGCCATCTCTCCCTGTTAAACCAGTACCTCCGGTACTAATTATCGTTTGAACTTCTGGATCAGTAATCCACGTTGCCACTTGAGCTCTAATCTTGTATATATCGTCGGGCAAAATAAATTTTGCGTACAAATTATGCCCGTCGGACCTCAACCGATCAGCTAATAACTTTCCAGATTTGTCATTATTTTCGTCACGTGTATCGGAGACAGTTAGCAAAGCAATACTTACAGCAGAACGTGTTAATTCGGACATAGAAACCTCTTCAATAGTTATAATTCGACAATTTTAATTTCGTACAATACTGGCCACCATTTTCCCGTCACAAAAATACGCTGATTCAATCCATCGAAAGCAATCCCATTGAGCACATCAACACGGCGTCCATTTCGGTCTTCATCACTAAGCAATCCAGCCAAATTTATCCATCCATTCACATTTCCATTATTTGGGTTGATTCGAGCAATACGATCAGTCTGCCAAACATTTGCCCATATTTCTCCTCCAATAAACTCCAGCTCGTTTAAATTCTTTATAACTTTGTCACCGTCGCGCACTTGCAAGCGGCTAATTTCTTCAAAACTAAAAGGATCCCTAAAATAAATTACCTCTGTTCCATCGCTCACAATCAGACGAGATCCATCGGTAGTCAGGCCCCACCCTTCGGTATCGTATGAGTACTGAGCCAAAGATTTAAACGAATCAATTTCATATGCAAACATTAAACCTTTTTGCCAAGTTAGTTGCAATAAACGATTACTAAAAACCGTAATACCTTCACCGAAGTAACGCGTGGGCAGATCATACTGTTTAATTACTTTGCCGGTAGCTAAGTCTACCTTCCTTACAGAGGAATAACCGTACAGCCCTGTTCCCTCATAAAGATAACCATTGAAATAAACCAAACCCTGTGTAAAAGCTTCCGGGTCATGTTCATATTTTTCGACAATTTCGTAACCATAGTCCAACGATTCATGTTGGACTATAGGTTGAGCAGAAGGCGTCCCATTTGCATCAGATGTAGAACGGGAACATCCACATTCGAAAAGAAAAAATACATTAAAAAAAATTATATATTTAAAAATCGACATTTGCCTAAAATATCTATAAAGGTTTATAGAAGAAAGGGGTATTGGCTTCGGGAAACCAACGTGGCTCCTCACACAATTTAACACACTATAAAATACCAACCTAATTTTTTTCAACTAATAAATAGAATGTGTCACTCCTGCTAATTCATAGTTAGATTAATGAAAACGGAGATTATTCCTTACGGAAGCCATAAGCTGTTTTCGTAATCATTAAGGTGAAACATGCACAATACGTTTGGGGGCTCTAAAACTTTTATTGCTTTAACAGTTAAAAGAATATTATGGTGCTACTTTTTCTTTTCAATGCCACTTAGTAGCTTTTCTATAGCCAATAGTGAAGAATCCTTGATTGACCTACCTACTCCACCGCCGAACTCGTCTTTATACGTTTCTGGAGGAATCGGGTTTGTTAATATAGATGACCGTGGGCCCGGAGTTCGTGCACCATTAGGATTGACAGGAGTTTTTAACAAACAACGAACTATAATACGAACTACAATCTTTGATCTGGGTTTTTTTGAGGGTAATCAGCGCGACCAGCGCTACCAACGCATCTATTCCTATTATGCTCCATCAAGCTGTATTGATACGCAATACGCTCCTAATGGTCGGTATGTCTCTAATTATCATTGCTCAAACGGAACAGACCTACTAGCCTCAAGTAGTATGGAGATACATTATATCGCACTTCGCGAAGTATGGATAGTTAATAACGTCGGCAACATTACTCTAGGTGCAGGATATAGATTCCGGTCGCCCAAGTCACCATATGCAACACTCAGCTTTCTCTTCGAGCGGCCGTACCGCGGCAATGGCGGAGTTCAATTGATAATAAGCCATGACATTGTTGGCTTTGGTTTATTATGGGGGTATGATTTACGACGACTATTTTGAGCATGGACAAACATTGAAGCACCCTATATACTTCTGTTACTCTTCAATACAGATTAAACAAATTCGATCGGAAAAATCTAGGAGCTTGTTATGAAATCCGCACTGGAATTAGCTCTCGAAAGAGCCAACGAAACTGTCGGTGGCGAAGAAAACATCAAATTGAACGATGAGCAAAAAGTCGCAATTGACCAAATTCGAAAGCTTTATGAAGCAAAATGGGCAGAAAAAGAACTGCAAATAAATGCCCGAACAGCCAAATTAGAAAATGAGAATCCTGAGGGAATGGCAGAAACCCGTGCTGAATTACAAAGAGAAATAAATGTTCAACGGGAAGAAATATTTTCAGAGCGAGATGCTAAAATAGAAGAAGTAAGACAACAAAAGCGGTAATCAGATTTTTCTTGCTAATTGTTGCTAATATATATCAAGATAGCTTTTTATCTTGATCTTGGCAGTTTGTTCTGTCTATGACATTCGGCGATTACAGCTATTTGTTTTCGAATCTGTGGCAACGTTATTTCCAATTTACCCTTGCCACACAAAACATCGTGAATATTTGAATAAATTCTTGCCGGGCCACTAGAAAAAGAGCGTAGAGTATATCCCACAGCGTCCCTGTCCTTACCTTCATCTAAATTCCAATTCTTTTCTATCCAATTAAGATCTTCTCGCGTATACTGTCTATCAACAGACCAATTCCACATTTTTTGTTTGGGTGCTTTTTCGGGGTCGAAATATCGCCAGTTAAGATTAGTTGCTCCACCTGATAAACCACCGTAAGTACCACAAATGTTATACATTTCTCCCTGACTATATGCCATATAAGCGCTGATAATTATATCAATTTGTGGTGCTTCCCGCTTTGAATCATAAAGAGTCACCGTGCAATGATCCTCCGCATCGGCACCGAATGCATTGTGACTATCCATTCTACAAAATACTTTTGGAGTTCGGTTAAAACCGAACAACTTTAGGGCCTGATCAAGTCCATGTGGCCCAGTATTAAATAAGGATCCTCCTAAATTTTCCTGCCAAGTTTGCCAGTCCCATCGACGAGCAAAACCACCCCAAACAGAACGGATATAGACTATTTTTCCTAAAACCCCAGAATCAATGATCTCGTTGATTTTCTCAAAAAATGGCTGCGGGCGATTATTTTGGAATGGCGCTAACATACGCTTATTTCGTTTGGAAGCCGCAACCATACGATCAAATTCGCGAACGTTTTTAGCCATTGGTTTTTCACACAACACGTGTGCCCCAGCATTCAAGGCTTCAATCGTAGCAGGTGTATGCATAATAGATGGCAACGCATTAACAAATAGATCGAAATCGCCAGCCTTTATCATCTTGGACCAGTCAGTGTAAGTCCGCGCTCCAAATTGTTCACGAGCATCTTTCCGACGCTCAGCTATTTGGTCAGCAACCGCTACTATACGATAACGATCTTTATCCTTCTCCAGATGACGTGCGTGTATATTGTATCCACTACGTCCCTGACCTCCTATGGCTACACGAATAATTCCATCTTGCATTTTACCTAACCCGTTAATTAAGAATTACAATTTCGCAGACAATATACCATATACCTTCACTTCCCAACATTTATGGACTATTTTCACTAGGACCAAAAGCATCCATGTAGATCTTTGTGCGCTCGTTCAAGACTCCGTAGAAGGCCCGCGTATCAGCATCAGCACAGTCGCGCCAAAACTTTGCTGGAATACCTGAATCATTTGCCAGCGGCGCTCGATCACGGTGACCATAATAAATCTGCACCGTCCGGCGTTCAGCTTTTGTAGTACGAGTCGTTGCCGTATGAAGTGCTGCAACATTGAAAAGAACGCACGTACCTGCCGGACCATGTAAGTCTCGAATCCCGCCTCTTTTAAGCTGTTCATCGTTATCTTCAATTATCTGATCTCTAATAGCTTCCGGAGAAATCGAAAAACAATGCGTGGAAGAATCCACATCCGCCAGATAAACCATCAATTGAATATAGTCCATGCGCAATGGATGATCTAACCAATGAGGTTTATCACGATGCCACCCCTGATGGAAAGCCCCGTCGTAGGGCCGCATCGTGCGAAGCCCTATTTCACCAAAACAAAGTGGCCCACCCATTAAACCTTCAATGATTGGAAAAATCTTCGGATGCCGAACCAATCCATCGAAACTTGGAGTAGTCAACAACGCATCATAATTGGCCTCTTGATGGTGTCCATAGGGGTGCCAAAAGTAAGGAAATTTTTTTCGATCATCACAAAAAAGCGTATCAAAATGGGCTACCTCTTCATCATTCAATAATTTTCCCAAATTAATAAAACCCTTTTCTGCAAATTCTTTTCGCTGCTGAATATCCATTATATTTTTCTCCTCAGCTACTAAATGGAAAAGTATCTGCGTAACCCAATGTGTCCAATGTAAATTGGGGGTCGCTAACAAAATGAATCTCAGGATGCATTGGATTCTGTTGATAATGCAGAACGACATTTGCCCGGATATTGCCGGGTGGATCATCGCCTAATTTAGCACCTTGATGTGGAACATGGCTATAGAAGATTACAAGATCGCCCGCATTTGGATGCAAATCCACGTGCGCCTGGCTATCACACCAAAGCTGAAAGGGGTTTTTTCGGTCATCTGTATAACCAACATGCGGTAACAAATCATCTGGAATTGAAACGGAAACAAAGTCCTTTAAAAAGCGTAAACGCCCACGCTCTGGTGGATTATCTGTTAGATAAAACGTAGTATTCATACATAATCCTGTCAGCGGATTCATTCCCTTAGACTTTTCTTTTTGATGGTAATAATCATAAAAATCCATGTGCCATTCTTGTAGATAACTCTGCGGATTCACATGCGCTCTCAAAGATCGTAGTTGACACTGCTTACCCAAAAGAGACTTTAGGAATGGAGCCACCGAACTATGCCCGATTAAATCACGGGAAAACACGGGCTCCGATGCTAATAACTTTTCGAACGCTACATTGCCTACACTATTATGGATTTCATATTCACCTTGTTCATACATCCCATAAAGAATCTCACGCCAACGAAGCACAACTTCATGCTCAAGAACATTTTTCAATAGCAAGAACCCTTGAGATTTTAACTTTTGCAATTGACTTTCAAAATTTGACATACATTTATCTCTAGAAAAAAGTTTCGAAATAATCGTACTACACCCATTATCATTTTACAAAAAAAAACAACCGCCGTATAAATTGATTAGCGGTTGTTCTTATTTGGTGCCGAGGGTGGGACTCGAACCCACACACCCTCGCGGATACTGGATTTTGAATCCAGCGCGTCTACCAATTCCGCCACCCCGGCATTACATACGACCATAGTTAGGAAAGATAAAAGGGGGCCGTTGAACTGTAAAGAGTTCCCCCTTACTTATCCCTCTCAGATATGGGAGGGCCGACGATCTCTGCAAAAACCAATGCTTCCCTCGCCCTCCGAGCATCAATCTTATACCGGTTTTTTGAACGTGATAATGTTGACCTCTTCAAACCCGTAGAGAAGACGGAAGGACCTCGGCGCACTACATCTGCAACAGCGTCTTGTGAAAGTCCGTCTGTTTCTTGAATAAGACGTTCGGCGGCTACTAAACGACGTTCAACTTCTGAATTACGACGTTCAAACTCTTCTGTTTCAGATTCTACATCTCGAAGCTCTCGTTCGGTTGTCGGATAAGTCGCCAAATCTTGACCTATTTTCTTATCTGTAAAAGGATCTAAATCGGGTATCCATTCTTCTTCTAAATCCATATCTAATTCCTGATCTTGACGCTTTGCACGTTGGTCTTGATTCTGCCGTGCAAGTTCAACTTCGCGCCGCCGCTTGCGTCGCTCCAAATAGGAAGAAACAAGACTGAAAATAACAAACAAGATAAAGAGTAATGCTTCCATTATTCGTCGTCCTTACCTTCGTCTGGACGTTCTTCGCCGTCTTGCGAGATCGTCGTTCTCATATCAGTATCTGATTCGATGTTACGCATTTTATAGTAATCCATCACACCAAGATTTCCACTTCTAAATGCTTCTGACATTGCTAAGGGAACTTCTGCCTCAGCCTCTTTTACTTTCGATTCCATCTCGACAACTTGAGCAGTCATTTCTTGTTCACGTGCTCGAGCCATGGCCCGACGTTCTTCGGCTTTAGCTCTTGCAATCTTGAGATCTGCCTCTGCTTGATCTGTTTGAAGTTTTGCACCTATGTTTTCTCCTACATCCACGTCGGCAATATCGATAGATAGTATTTCAAAGGCGGTTCCAGAATCCAATCCCTTTTCAAGAACCCGTTTTGAAATTAGATCCGGATTTTCTAGCACTCCTTTGTGTGTATCAGAAGATCCAATGGTGGTTACTATACCCTCACCAACTCTGGCAATAATTGTTTCTTCTCCCGCTCCACCAACCAAGCGATCAATATTGGCTCTTACAGTAACTCGACAAGTGGCTTTTACTTGGATACCATCTTTTGCTATTGCGGCGATCAAAGGCGTGTTTATAACCTTCGGATTCACGCTCATTTTAACTGCATCAAGCACGTCTCTTCCTGCTAAATCTATACTCGCGGCACGCTCAAAAGTAAGATCTATGTTAGCCTTATCCGCTGATATGAGTGCCAACACAACAGTATTCACATCACCACCAGCCAAAAAGTGTGCTTCCATTCGGTCCAATTCGATTTCTAACCCGGCCTTCGTCGCACTTATTTTGGGGACGATAATTTGACGAGGGGGCACTTTCCGAAGACGCATACCCACTAAGTCTTTAAAAATTGCGACGCGCACGCCCGCAAAATAGGCAGAAACCCAGAGTCCAATCGGAATAAAATAAGTAAACAACGCCAAGAAAATGACGATGGCGAAGAGCATCACAACCAAAAAGGTAACTTCTGCCATAACTCGCTCCTAACTTGAAAAGAAATCGTCCCGCATGAAAATAAAAAATGTAAAGTTCAACAATCCAAAATCATCATTTCTCCGTTACAGCTAAAGGCTGTACGACAACTCTGTGACCATTAATCGCAATTACCCTTACACGGTCACCCTGCAGAACAAACCCGCCCTCGGAAACCACGTCTACCAGTTCCTCTTCAAAACGAACCCTACCTGTTGGACGCAAAGGAGTAACCGCTTCGCCAACAAGTCCTAAAAGAGAGGCGAAATCTTTCCGTGCAGAATCAAAACCCTCGGCTCGAGAAACAGAATTACTCAAAACTAAGCTCCGCCAACCCCGACTTTTTATTATCGTCTTAAGCAAAACTAACGTAATGAAAATCCCAACAGCTGCTATAAGCACCGCCTCTACCAAACCCATTTTCAGATAGGCAATATAAACACCAGTAGACACAGCAAGCAAACCAAGCAGGCCAAAAATATTTAGACCTGGTATAACAAATAATTCAAGCAATAGCAGGGTGAATCCGAGCAATAAAAAACCAATTGAATAAACCCAGGCAACACCGAATCCAGCGATTACATCCATAAAAATTTCTTATCTTTAATTTGTCAGGGGACGAACCACAATTCGGTTTCCACGCGCTTCAACAATTTTCACCTGTTGCTGAGCAGCCACAAATTCCCCATCTGTAACAACATCTAAACGCTTACCCTGAATTACTGCGATACCAGCCGGACGTAATTCGCTAAGGGTGGTTCCCTCTCTACCCAACCATTCGTCATCTTCCTCTCTCGATGAAGAAACATAACCTTCTTTCGCCCGAGTTTCAGCCTTCAAAACTAATCGATTGAATGCAGACCATTTAGGTAAAGACCGCAAAGCAATAAGGGAAAAAGCGAATGCACAAATCATGGATATACACAACCTCGCAATCACGGACGCGATCTCATCAAAGGTCCAAAGCTCAAAATTTCCAAGTTGTGTGATAACGACACTACCCAACACCAGCCCTGCACCTACCAAGCCCACAAAACCAAAACCTGGAATGGCTACCACCTCTATAATGATTAATCCAATGCCTACAGCAAAAAGCGCCAACTCTTCCCATTCTGCTAATTTCACAACTAAGTGACTACCAAAAAACAGGGCTAACGCAACCAGTGCCAACGTCCCCCCAAGACCCCAACCCGGTGTGCGAACCTCTGCGATGAGCCCGAAAGTCGCAACAGCCAGCAAGATAGACGTCACTACAGGATGCGTCAGTATTCTCACTATGTGCTCTGCCCAATTAAGCTCGGCGTTTATAATTTGTGAGCCGTCCAGTTCGTACATCAAGAGCACATCCTCTAAAGACTCAGCGGTCTCGTTTACCATCTCGTAGTTTAGTGCCTGTTCCGTGGTGAGCGTTGCCGGACGTCCTGCCTCAGCACTTAACCCAGGAATGTCTACCCTCTCATCAACCATGGCTTCAGCAATTTTGGGATTTCTACCCGTTTTTTCCGCCGTCGCCCTCATCTCTGCCCGCATGTAAGATGTGACCTTGTCACTCGCTTTGGTTCCAGCCCCGTCAACGGGAGTGGTGGCACCCATCGTCCCACCTTCCGTCATTACGATTTTATCACATGCTAAGGAAATCAGGGCTCCTGCAGAGATCGCACGTTTGTTGATGAAGGCGATAGTCATCACTTCGCTGTCTAGGATTGCGTCGCGGATCACCGTTGCTGCGTCAACCCGACCACCGAACGTGTCAATCTCAAATATAATTGCGGCAGCCTTTTCAGAATTAGCAAGCTCAACTGCCCTTTCCGCCAAAGCTGACACCCCTGTATCAATCATGCCATCCAATTTCATGTCGACATGATACACCTTTTGACAGAAAGCCGCCTTTGGAGCAAATAAAAATACACACCACGTGACATACATAAAAGATCTCAAAGATGACATCCTATCTTAACCTTCCCATAAACGGTGAGTCTTACCGGATCCTATACATTTTATATCCATAGGCAACCGATTGTCAACAAAATATGATTTGACGGCATGGAAACAGGCGACTAATTTTCCCGATCGCCATAGCTGTTTACACTACATCGGGAATCCAAAAAATGACACAGAAACTTGACCTCCTTCTCAAGGGTGGACATGTAATCGACCCCACGAATGAAAGAGACGGAATATACGACGTCGGGATCAAACACGGACGGATCGCCCGTGTAGAAAGTTTCATAGACAACGCCGATGCCGAAAAATCGATAGATGTTGAGAATTTAGTTGTTGCGCCTGGGTTAATAGACATGCACGTGCACGCCTACCACACCCGAATCCACAAAGAAGGAAATACCGTAGGCAGCCTCAACGCAGATGCACACTTTCTGAAAGAGGGAGTTACGACGTGCGTGGATACAGGTACTTCTGGCGCGGACGAGATGCAACACTTTCGGGAAACTGTCATCGATAAGTCAAAGACCCGAATACTCGCTTACGTTAACATATCCAAGCCAGGGATGGGGGACCACGAACAACTCGTTAGCAACCTTATCCCCGAGCAAGCTGCTGAGGCTGCCTCCTCCCACGACGACGTCGTTGTGGGAATAAAGACCGCCCATTATTGGACAAACGCCCCCTTCGACAGCGAACATCCACCGTGGGCTTCTGTCAATCTTTCAATTAAGGCGGCAGAATTATGTATGATGCCGGTGATGGTAGACTTTTGGCCAAGACCACCCGAACGCTCTTATCAGGACCTTATACTCGAACACCTCAGACCCGGCGACATCCATACGCACGTCTTTGCTCGCCAGTTCCCAGTGGTCGACAAAGACGGCAACGTTTTTGAACACATGCGTAAAGCCCGAAGCAGAGGCATCCACTTTGACCTAGGGCATGGCGCTGCCAGTTTCTGGTATCGCAACGCCGTCCCGGCCATACACGACGAATTCCCACCCGATTCCATCAGCACAGACCTCCATATGGGTAACATCAACGGGCACGTCCACAGCATGCCCGACACGATGTCCAAGTGTCTTGCGATGGGTATTTCGATTCAAGAGGTTATCTACCGCTCTACAGTT
>CEUA01089399.1_pt1 | contig 17523 bp, 15 predicted proteins | sample 361541 | NCBI WGS metagenome assembly CEUA01 (sample SAMEA2623079, study PRJEB7988) | marine metagenome | isolation source: saline water (ENVO:00002010), including
GTACTATCTTCGACAGTACCGGAAGGCCCTACAAGCCTTCATGCTGCTTTTTCAATGCTTCGACCATTGGAGCCAAAACCTGATAATATTTATCTTTTAGTCGATGGCTTACCAACAATGGGTGAGATTTTACCAAATCGGGCAGGAGTCACTGGTAAAGAAAGACAAAATCACTTTAATCGCGCTGCAAGAACATTGCCATTTAATGTTCCTGTGAATGTAATTTTATATGCCATGGAAGGCGACCCCCAAGCAGCGCCAGCATATTGGTGGATGGCTTTAAATACTGGTGGATCTATGATGGCCCCATCTGAGGATTGGCCATGAAAAGAAGGCACAGAAGAGAAGTTGAGTCTGGAAGCCTATCGTTCTTAGATGTAATTTGTTGTGGTTTTGGTGCCATAATTCTACTTTTAGTTTTAACCAAAATTTTTGAACCGATTAGATTAGAAGAAAGTCATATTGAGCTAGAAGGTTTAATTATAAAGTATGAACAAGAATTAGAAGAGATTGTTGGTGAGATAGAAAGTATAGAGCGAGAGATAGTATTTACCAATAATCAGGTTGATATAGATAAACTTCAAATCAATGAGCTTCAAGATCAGCTAGTTCGAATTAGATCAGATTTTTTAGCAACGCAGAATGATGCTGAGGAAGCTTCAGATCTTGCAGGAAGGCTTGCTCTTGCAAAGCAAAGGCTAACAGAAGAGATGCAGAGGCTTCTATCTGACTTCAAGCCAGATCCAGATGACTATAAGGTAGGAGGAATTCCTGTTGATAGTGAATATATTATTTTTATTGTGGATACTTCTGGCAGTATGCAACGATATGCTTGGCCAAGAGTGCAGCAACAGATAAGAGAAACACTTGAAGTTTATCCAGAGGTTAAGGGGATTCAAATCTTTAATGATATGGGTGAATATATGTTTAAGAGTTATAGAAATGAATGGATTCCTGATTCACAAGCAAGGCGTGAATCTATAATTGATGGTTTAAGAAACTGGACAGCATTTTCAAACTCTAGCCCAAGAGAAGGCATTATTGAAGCTATAAGATCATTTTATGATCCAGATAAGAAAATTAGCCTATATGTTTATAGTGATGACTTTGCCTCGGGATCTATTAATGCTGTAGTAAGAGAAGTTGATAGAAGGAATAAGTTAGGAGATGATGGTCAGAGAAGGGTAAGAATTCATGCAGTTGCATTTCCAGTATACTATGAAGTAACTAATGGAGAGCTTCTATCTTCAGCAAGATTTGCTATTTTAATGAGAGCTTTGTGCCAGAGAAATGGCGGCACTTTTGTTGCTCTTCCATCTTTAATAACTTAGATTAATTAAAATCTATCAAATTTTTTTATAAGTATTTTTTGATTAATGGTAATAGGCTTGGAGCCTTTACCCCTTTTTTAATTTTTGGAAAAATAATAATTGGTATAGATTGAGTAAAGTTTTTTATAGTACTAGCAGTTTCTTCTTGAGACATGGGCTGATTTTCTGATTCATTAATAACAATTCCAATTATTTTAATTTTTTTTGATATAAGACATTTAATAGCAGTTAATGAATGGCTTAATGAGCCTAAGTAGCTACCAACAACTAATATTACTGGTGCCTCTATAGCCTTAATCCAATCCATTACAGTATACTCATTATTTATTGGTACCATTACTCCTCCAATACCCTCTATTAGAGTAATACCAACATCTTTTTTAGGTTGACTAAATTTAACTAGCTCATCAAGTAAAATAGGCCTATTTTCTAATTTAGATGTAATATTTGGTGATAAGGGTTTTTGATATCTCCAGGGAGTAATTTTTTTTATATTTTCGATATTTATTTTTAGACCCATAGCTTGTAACAATAATCCGCTATCAGATTTAAGAATGTCTTTTTCATCAAAACCTGTTGCTACTGGTTTTAGTACATCAGCATGATATCCTATTTTTTTTAACTCACTTAGCAGGGTAGTTGTTATAAATGTTTTACCTATTTCTGTTCCTGAAGATGTTATAAATATATTACCCATGACCGCTCTTTTTAATAATTTCTACTAATTTTTCAATATCTTTCATATTATGATTAGCATTGAAGGAGCATCTAATTCTCGATGTATTTTTTGGAACAGTAGGAGGCCTAATTGTGCCAACTAAAAAGCCTTTTTCCATAAGATTTTTACTCAAATTTAGAACTTTTCTTTCTGATCCTAATATAATTGGTACTATCGCACTTTTCGGCTTCTTCAATTTAAGCAATCTAGAGAAATACGTAGAGGCTATTATTGGTTTTTTGACAAGCTCATGGTCATTATTAATAATTTCTAAAGCTCTGATTGAGGAACCAATAATGCCAGGCGGAAGGCCAGTAGTATAGATTAGGCTTCTAGCTCTATTTCTAATTAAATCTATAACAGGCTTGCTTGAGCAGACATAGCCGCCATATGCTCCTATAGATTTTGATAGAGTACCCATTTGTATTGGTATTGGTAGAAAATCATTATTAATGAAATTAGAACCTTTACCTTCATTAACAACTCCAAATCCATGCGCATCATCAACCATCATCCATGTATCATAAGAATTAACTAAATCTAATAGCTCAGCTAATGGAGCTTGATCTCCCTCCATACTGAAAACACCCTCCGTAATTAATAAACATTTTTCATATTTTATTCTATTTTTTTCCAATATTTTTTTTACATCAGAAATATTATTATGTCGAAATTTTATTAATTTACTTTTTGCTAGATATGATCCTGAAAAAAGACAAGAGTGAGAGAGTTCATCTATAAGAATAAGATCTTTTTTCCCCATCAATACTGGGATAGTACCAATATTTGCTAAGTAGCCACTTCCAAAAACTATTGCATCTTCAGTATTTTTTATATTTGCTAATTTAGATTCTAGTTTTTTATAGAGAGAGCTATTTCCTGATACTAGCCTAGAGCTACCAGCACCTAAACCATATTTTTTAGTAACATTATTATTTATTTTTATTAATTCCGGATGGTGAGATAACCCAAGATAGTCATTACATGCAAAGGAGATAAATTTATCCTTATTAATTTTTAATTCAGAGTTATTTAATCTATCTGCATATAATAATTCTCTTAATAGAAGATCCTTATCTAACTCTGATAGTTTATTCTTAGAAAATATATCTAATTTACTATTCAATGACATTTTCATTACAATTTATATCTTTAAGAAGACTTCTGGTTTTTTCATTTAATAGTGAAATATTATTTTTAGTTTCTATATTTAATCTTATTAATGGCTCTGTGTTAGAAGACCTTAAGTTAAATCTCCAATCTTCAAATTCAAAACTTATTCCATCCATTCTATCAATTGTTTTAGCCATTTTTGTATATTTCTTTTCAAGTAATTCAGTTATTCCTGATACATCATTAACTGAAAGGTTTATTTCTCCACTAATTGGGAAAAGCTTTATTCTATCTTTTACTAGACTAGATAAAGATCTATTTTTTAAACTCATAATTTGAGTAATTATTAGCCATGGTATCATTCCACTATCACAAAAATAAAAATCACGAAAATAATGATGAGCACTCATTTCACCACCATATACGGCATTATGATCTCTCATTTTTTGTTTTATAAATGCATGACCAGATTTAGATTGGATAGCCTTACCATTACATTTTTTTACTAATTCTAAGGTATTCCAGATTAATCTAGGATCATAAATTATATTATTATTAGGATTTTTCGTTAGAAAAAAATTGGATAATAGCCCAACAAGATAATATCCATCTATAAATTTTCCTTCCTCATCAAAAAAGAAGCATCTGTCATAATCTCCATCCCATGCTATACCAATATCAGCGTTTGATTTAATTACAGCATCTGCAGTTATACCTCTATTTTTTTCAATCATAGGGTTGGGAACACCATTAGGAAAAAATCCATCTGGCTCATGATTAATTTTAATTAAATCGAATGGTAAATAATTTTCTAAGGCATCTAATGTTGAACCAGCAACTCCATTCCCTGCATTTACAACTATTTTAAAAGGCTTTAGTGACTTTATATCAATAAAGGATAAGATTTTTTCAATATATTGCTTAGTATAGTTTTTATTATATATTTTTCCTTTGTTGCCATTGTTTCTAAAATTATTTCTTTCTGCAATAGCTTTAATTTCTTTTAGCCCTGTATCTTCACTTATTGGCTTTGAGCCCTTTCCAACAATCTTCATCCCATTATAGTTAGAAGGATTATGACTCGCTGTTACCATAATTCCCCCATCAAAATTTCCGTAAGATGTTGTAAAATTAACAACCTCTGTCCCAACAATACCAATATCAATGATATCTGAACCAGCATCTGTTATTCCATCTATTATTGAACCTTTAATTTTTTCACTCGAGAGGCGAATATCCATACCTAAAACAACGTTTTTAGCGTTAGTAAATTCTACGAAGGCTCTTGAAATAAGATAAGCAATATTTTCATTTAGCTCTTCGGGCACAGAGCCTCTAATATCATAAGCTTTGAAACAATTTATATTTTTCATATATTTTTATTCCTTGTATTTGATAGTATAGCTTTTGTTAGAAATTTATAGGATCTTTTTTCAATGTCTTTATCTAATTTATGGCTTCCTTATTCTCAGATGTATGATTTACCTCAACAGCTTGAGGTTATAGGTACTGAAGGGTGCCATATTCATTTGAGAGATGGAAGATCTCTTATAGATGGTATTTCTTCTTGGTGGGCATCCTGCCATGGATATAATCACCCATATATTATAGAGAAAGTAGAAAAACAGCTAAATGAAATGCCTCATATTATGTTAGGTGGCTTAGTTCATAATCCAGTTATAGAGCTTAGCAATAGAATTTCTAATCTTCTTCCTGAAAATCTTGATCATGTATTTTTTTCAGAATCTGGATCAGTATCAGTTGAAATTGCTCTTAAAATAGCAACGCAATATTGGAAAAATAAGGGTGTTTATAATAAAAATTTTTTCTTAGGTTTTAGAAATGGCTATCACGGAGATACATTAGCTGCAATGTCTGTTTGTGATAGACAGGATGGAGTTAGAGATACATATAAAGATATTCTAATTAATAATATGATTGTAGATCTTCCGAGAAATCAAATAGATCTAGATAGATTTGAAGAAATACTAAGTAAAAACCATAGAAATATGATTGGCATAATTATAGAGCCTCTTGTTCAAGCTGCAGGAGGATTTAAATTTCATAGTCCAGACATATTAAGAAGGCTAACTAGGATCGTAAAAAAATATGATTTAATTATAATTTTTGATGAAATAGCAACTGGATTTGGTAGAACTGGCAGTATGTTTGCTTTCGAACAGGCGGGAGTAATTCCAGATATAATTACATTATCAAAGGCGCTTACCGGAGGAACCATTCCTCTTGCTGCTACAATATCTAGTAAGGATATATATAGTACTTTTTTATCAGGAAGTATAGAAAACGCTTTTCCACATGGCCCAACCTATTGCGGAAACCCTTTAGCTTGCCAGGCCGCTAATGCTTCTTTAGAGTTATTTAATTTAGAGCCAAGATTGGAGCAGGTCAGAATAATAGAATCTCAATTATTAGAGGAATTAGGAGATTGTGAAAATTTCAATTCTGTTTATGAAGTTAGAGTAAAGGGTGCAATAGGAGTAGTAGAAATGAAAAAACCTCTAGATTTAAGATATGTTAGAGAGAGACTATTAGATGAGGGAGTTTGGCTAAGACCATTTGGCAATGTAATTTATATTATGCCGCCATTTATTATAAGAAAAAACGAATTGACTAAACTTACTTCTGCAGTATTAAGTGTGCTAGAAAATATTTAAGTACTTTATTAAAACATCTCTGATTCGTTCGGCGTAGATTTATCTTTTTCTTTATATCTATTAGGAATAAACTCTCCAGTTACTATATCTTTGTAACATAATCCAGGAGGAACCATGGGATAAACATCTGCTTTAGGATCAATTATTACTTCTAAAAAAGCCGGCCCTTTAAAGTTAAGAAATTCTTTTAGAACTTTTGTAACATCATTATTTTTTTCAAGTGTTTTTGCATATTCAAATCCATCAGCAATCGCTGATTTTACAAAATTTTTCTTTCTTAGTGATTTGTCACTTCCTGACAGGCGCCCTTTAAAAAACATTCTCTGCCACTGCATTACCATTCCGTCACCAAAATTATTTAAAACTATAACTTTAATTGGGAGATCGTGCGAAGTTACTGTTTCCATTTCACCAATATTCATTCTAATACTTGCATCTCCATCTAGGTCTATTACTAGACGATCAGGACATGCAAATTGAGCCCCTATGGCAGCTGGTAGCCCAAATCCCATTGTTCCCATACTTCCAGATGTTAACCATAGTCTAGGTTCACAAAAATCAAAATATTGTGCAGCCCACATTTGATGCTGACCTACACCAGTTGTTATGATTGCTTTCCCTTTTGTAATCTTGTTTATTTCCTCTATTACATAGTATGGCTGAATTAACTCACTTTTTTTATTATAATTGAGTGCATATATTTCTTTTAAAGATTTAATTTCTTTATGCCATAAAGAAAAATTAAATTCTACTCGATTGGATTTACTATATTTATTTAATTGATTAATAGCTTTTTTTAGCGTCCCATTATAATACCAGCTAGCTTTTTTAACTTTATGTATTTCAGATGGATCAATATCAAAATGAGCTATATTTTTTGCTTTAGGCGCAAATTTGTTTGCATCACCTGCTACTCTATCATCAAATCTAGCTCCAAAGTTTATTAGAAAATCACAATCATCAACAGCATAATTTGCATAAGCCGTTCCATGCATACCTAACATGTGCATTGCTAATGTATGCTTTGTATCAAATGATCCTATGCCCATTAGCGTTGTAACTACAGGTATTTGATGTTCAATAGCAAATTTTCTTAATTCTTCACTAGAGTTACTATTTATTACCCCACCTCCAGCATAAATAAGAGGCCTCTTGCTATTTTGTAAAAGATTAAAAAAATCTCTACAACTTTCTTTATCAAGACTATTACTATTAACCTTTTTTAATCTTGATATATAGCCAGGCATAGGAAGTAAGCCTAGGCCTTTATACTTACCTTTCCAGTTTTGAATATCTTTAGGTATATCTATCACAACAGGTCCTGGCCTTCCAGTTCGCGCTATTTCAAAAGCTGATCTAACAGTATCTTCAAGAAGTTCGGGCTCTGTTACTAGATAAACATGTTTAGCTACTGCTCCCATAACGCTACTAACAGGCGCTTCTTGAAATGCATCTGTACCTATCGCGTTTGTAGCTACTTGGCCACAAATAACTATTATTGGTATAGAGTCGGCCATACAATCACGCACTGCCGTGACACAATTTGTAGCTCCTGGCCCTGATGTGACAATTGCTACCCCTACATTACCGCTAGACCTAGAGTATCCAGAAGCCATAAAACTAGCTCCTTGCTCATTAGCGGGTACTATTAGAGGCATCTTATGTTTATTGGTTGCCTGGTTGTTATAGCGGAATACAGCATCATAAGTTGGCAGAATAGCGCCACCACTGTAGCCAAAAATCGTATCTACGCCTTCATCAGCAATAACTTGAACAATTATGTCTGCTCCAGTCATTTCTTTGTTAGAGAGGCCTTTTGAGACCATATTTTCCTTAACTTTATTTTCCATAGTAGTTATATTAATTAATTATTTATTATTGTACTAATGCTTATATTTAAAATCCTTCTTTTATTTAGATTTTTGACCAAAATATTACACATTGCAATAATAATTATTATGAGACAACATAACTATTTGGAACTTTTTTTTTGAGCCTCTAGGTGAATTTATGAGACATATTATTTCAATTTTACTGCAAAATGAAGCAGGTGCATTAGCTCGTGTTTCAAATATGTTTTCTTCTAGAGGATATAATATAGAGAGTTTAAATGTTGCTCCAACTAATGACCCTATTGTTTCAAGAGTAACTCTTGTTACTTCAGGCTCAGAAGATATTATAGAACAAATCATTAAGCAGCTAAGCAAACTCATTGATGTAGTCAATATTATTAATATGACTGATGGACAATATATAGAGAGAGAGCTTGCTATGATAAAGCTATCTAGCAAAAATTATAATGAAGAAAATTTATTAAAATTAGTTTCTGATTATAAAGAATCTGTAGGTATTTTATTAGATTTAAAGATAATAGATAATTCAGAAAAGTATTTAACTGTTCAGATTGTTGGCGGCAGTGAAGATATTGAAAAAACTATTAATTATTTATCTAAGTCAACTGATGTTTTGTCAGTAATTAGGAGTGGTTCTATGGCTATAGCTAAAGGAAAACCTATATTATTTTTTTCCTCCTAATTATTACTTTGAGCGGTTATTAGAAAATGATTTCAAAAAATAATAAAAATATAGAGGAAGCAAAAAGAATTATTTTAAAAATTGGTTCTGCTCTATTAGTAGATGAAGATAGTGGAAAAATTAACTATTCTTGGTTTGAGAGCCTCTGTGAAGATGTAAAATTTTTACAAGATAATGGAAAAGAAGTTATTATTGTTTCTTCAGGTGCTATTGCTTTAGGTGCAAATAAAATGAAATTATCCTCTTTAGCTCGTCTAGAGGATAGTCAAGCGGCAGCCGCTATTGGACAGGTTCAGCTTGCTCATTTATATCAAGATAAATTAGCAAAAAAAGGTTTAGTTGTTGCTCAAGTATTATTAACAATTGATGATAGTAATAATAGGAGAAGATATTTAAATGCGACTAATACGTTAAATACCTTAGTAAAAAAAGATGTCATACCTGTTATCAATGAAAATGATACAGTTGCAACGCAAGAAATAAGATATGGAGATAATGATAGACTAGCAGCTCGAGTAGCCCAAATGATTAGTGCTGATTGCCTTATCTTATTATCTGATGTTGATGGCTTGTATACATCAGATCCTAGTAAAGATGATAATGCTAAATTGATTAATGAGGTCACTGATCTTAATCAGGATTATTTTGATATGGCTAGTGGACCTAGCTCAAGTCATGGCTCAGGTGGCATGATTACAAAGCTTGATGCTGCTAGATTAGCTATGTCAGCTGGATGCAAGATGCTTATTACTTCAGGATTAGAGAATAATCCAATTGTCTCAAGCATTGAAAGCAACAAGGGAACTTGGTTTATACCTAATTTAGATCCAAAAGCAGCAAGAAAACAATGGATTTTGGGCAGCCTAGAAATACAAGGTTCTATTTTAATTGATTCTGGCGCAAAGAAAGCTTTAGATTCAGGAAGCAGTCTTTTGCCAATAGGAGTTATTGGAGTAGAGGGTGAGTTTGGAAAGGGCGATGCAGTGAAGGTAAAAGATCATAAAGGAAATTATATTGGCTGTGGTCTAATAGCATATGACTCAATTGATGCAAATAAAATTACGGGATGCCATTCTAATGATATTAAAAATAAATTAGATTATTTAGGTGGGAATGAGATGATTCACAGAAATGATCTTGTTTTAGTTTAGGAAATTTTATGAAGAAAGAAATATTAAAAATAGGCAGGATGGCTAAAGAGGCAAGCAGTATTCTCAGTAGGGTTTCGACTAATTCTAAAAATCAGGCATTAAGAAATTCGGCAGACATAATAATTTCATCTAAGGATAAAATATTAAAATCGAACAGCTTAGATATTAAGAATGCAGAAAAAAATAAATTATCTGAAGCAATGATTGATAGATTGGTACTTAATCATGAGAGAATTGAAGCAATAGCTTCTAGTTTGAATAAGATATCAGACTTTGATGATCCTATTGGTAAAATAATTAGTGAAACAGAGAGACCAAATGGATTAGTGATACAAAGAGTCAAGGTACCACTAGGAGTGATAGGAATTATTTATGAAAGCAGGCCAAATGTCACAGCAGATGCGGGTGGATTATGTCTTAAGAGCGGTAATGCGGTAATATTAAGAGGTGGAACTGAGGCAGTTAACTCAAATAAAATAATTCATTCTTGCCTCATAGATGGTCTAGAAAAAGCAGGATTACCTAGCGCCTCAATTCAAATGATTCCAACTCAAGACCGTGAAGCAGTAGGGGTTCTTCTTCGAGATATGACTGAATATGTTGATATAATTATACCTAGAGGCGGTAAAAATCTTATTGCTCGTATACAAGAGGATGCAAGAGTTCCAGTAATTGGTCATCTTGAGGGCATTTGCCATACTTATGTGCATAAGCATGCAGATCTTAATATGGCAAAAGACATTATTCTTAATGCTAAGATGAGAAGAACAGGTATATGTGGAGCTACTGAAACTATTTTAATCGATAGTGTAATTGCTAATGATTTTTTACCACCAATTTTAGATACGCTTATTAGAGCTGGTTGCGAAATAAAGGGTAGTAAAGAGGTTGTTTCAATAGACAATAGAGCCAATAAGGCCGAAGATTCCGATTGGGGTAAAGAGTTTTTAGATGCAGTCGTTGCTATCAGGCTTGTTGATGATATTGAAGAGGCATTAGATTACATTAGAAAATATGGATCTGGACATACTGAGGCAATTATTAGTAGTAATCAAGATGCTGCTGATAAGTTTTTGGCTGAATTAGATAGCTCAATTGTAATGCACAATACTTCTACGCAGTTTGCTGATGGCGGTGAATTTGGCATGGGGGCTGAAATAGGAATAGCTACAGGGAGAATTCATGCAAGAGGCCCAGTGGGTTCTGAACAACTTACAAGTTATAAATATATTGTTAGAGGAGAGGGTCAAATTCGTCCTTGATTATGATGCTCCCCAAGGCTTAATTGCCTCCTTTAATTTTTTATAACCATCTAGGAATTTAGGTCTATTTCCGGAATAAATATTATCAAATGTATTAATAACGTCATCAAGCCAACCCCGAAGTTTTTTATTATCTGGATTAGCATCTATATATGCGTCTCGAATTAACACAAAATGTATTCTAGGATCATAGGGTTGCTTTGTTCCTCCTAAAGACTCGTCGCCATCAAGTAATCTGAGTAGCATAGCATCAGCCGAGCCAAGAGTTTGTTCATGTATTGGTGGACCTTCCATTCTATACATTACAGAGGTCATGTCTCTACCATTACCAGTCACATAACCCATTTCATTCCATATGTAGTTCATTTTTGTTTCAGAAGTAACGCTATTTTTTTTATCAATGTGGTTTATTATTTTTTGACCAAATGCTCTCAAAGGATCTGATACATCAGCTAATAAATCTGTCAATCTATCCCCATCTAAATCAGTTGCTAACACAATAACATCCTTTTGTTCTATTAAATCCCATAGCAGAAGGCCATAATTTGTATCAGAAATATGCTGTTCAATTTGTCCTTCCCAAGAATCCATACCTTCCTTGAAGTTATCTGGAAGGAGAGCAATAACTCTATCAACAAGTTTTTTATGTTCTTTGTAGCCATCGACAGCATATCTTCTTCCTACTTTAAATTTTGTGCCATCTAGTAGCCAAGAAAGAATCCCAGAATTTATACCATCTTCCATTGCTTGTGTAGGTTTAAACGCCACTCTGCCAAGCTTACCTGATTCATAAACCATTTTTAAAAATCGACGGTTTGCATAAGCCATTTGTAGTGCTGGTGTGTTCATTTCAGAATGGATGACCCCAGTATCTTTATCGATATTAAAAACAGCTCTATCTTGAGAATAAGGTAAGCAGGGCATACATCTAACTACTGTAATGGGGCCATAAGGTCTTACATTGCAATAGACTCCAGCTCGGGTTCTTAATGGAGCATTACCTGATTTTCCCATAACAACCACCTTTTTCCCGTTTTCATCTACTACGTAAGCATCACCGGCTGTAGACCATTTAATTGATGTGCAAGGCATATTTCCAAACCAAGAAAGTGATTCAAGTTTTAGATCGTGTCTATATTGAGACCACATTGGAACCGCATAATAAGGAAGGCCTAAAATATCAATTGCAGCAATAGTTCCTATCAATGCATATGCATCTGTTAGGGAGTGGGCAATAGGGTTAATTTGATCATCATGATTGCCTCCCTTCCAAACAACTGCATCAGGATACCCATTTGGTTTTATATCTGAATCATTAAATAGTTTTTGGAGCTCTGAAAAAAGATCTCCGCCAGAAGCTTCAGTTTGAGCAATTTTTAAAAGATCTATCATGATGCATACTCCCCATCAATAAATTATTAATTTTGATATTATTAAATATAAGAAAGTCTTTATTATACTGTTGCTTTAATCAATTTCCGAATATTTTATTAATCTTTTTTTTATAATTTTCTTAGCAATATTTTTTGCATATATGGCTAATAAAACCGTGGTAATTAGACCTATTAGAAAAATTGAGCTTAGACTATGATGGTGATCAAGAAGGACATGATTAACTGTCTTTAAGTTCACAGCTAAAGTTCCTAAGTAGGTATATAATATAGTCATTGGCAACATTCCTAGCCAAGACGCTAGGATAAATTTATTAATGCTTACATTAGAAATTGATAGCACATAATTCAAAATATTGTAGGGTATAATGGGTGTTAATCTCAATAATAATATAATTAGAAATCCTTGTTTATAAATTAACCTATTTATTGGTTTAAACTTTTGATCAAGTTTATTCTGAATTGATTTTTTTATTAGGTATCTTCCTAATATAAAAGAGGCTGTTGCGCCAATTGTGCTAGCAATTGAAGATAAGATAATTCCTTGTTTAAGACCAAAAATAAAACCCCCTGCAAGAGTAATTATAGATCCTGGAAGCAGGAATAATGATGAGACTATATAGATCAGTGAGAAAGTAACCCAGGCAAACTTAGAATTATTATTGCTCCACAAAAGCAATTGATCTATCCATTCTTTAGCAGGCAAATAATTCGCTAAAAATAAAATAGCTGAAAAAAGGATAATAATTATAAGTAGATTTATATCTTTTTTTTTCATTTTCTTTAACTTTTTTGGTGCATTGGAGATAATCTTTAGTGCACTATACCACTTTATAGTTTTCTTTATATAATCTAAATATTTGTTTTTTAAACAAAAAAAATAAATGGCATAGTTCCTGCATATAAAGATTGTTTAATTTATTATTATAAGGAGCAAAAATGAAATTTTATAATAAAACAGTATTAACTGCACTAGCACTACTACCGACCATATCAATAGCTGAGCTTTCAGGTAATGTTGGATATGTTAGTGACTATGTTTACCGCGGAATTTATCAGGAAGAATCTTCAGCTTCTTTTGGTATTGACTATGAATCAGAAGGTGGTATTTATGTTGGAACCTGGATGGCCGATGTAGGAGACGGTATTGAGTCAGATTTTTATGCTGGCTTTGGAGGCTCTTCTGGTGATTTTAGCTATGGTTTGGGCTTTACCGGTTATTATTATAGCGATGGTTGGGATAATGCATATGAGGAAGTTAATCTAAGCTTTGGCTATGGTTTGGTAACTCTTGATTATGCTGATGGAACATACAAGGCACCTGTTGAAACAAAATATTCAGTCACCTCTTTGACGATTGAAACACCAGTTGGTCTATATATAACTGCAGGTAGTTTTGGTAAAGACAATACTGGCGATTGGACAGAAATTGGTTATGGGGTTGAGCTTGATTCAGGAGTTGGAATGTCAGTTTCTTTAATTTCTAGTGATAATCTAGCTGTTACGCAAGATAACGCTGCGGCCACTCATATCAATAATAGTAGTATATCAACTACACCCTCTAATCAGCTTGTTTTTGGCGTTAGTTATGGTTTTGGTTTATAGAGAGAGTAGGCAGCTGATTTTTTTCCAACACCTACAGTAATTTTTCCCCTACTGTTTGGTGTATTTGGTCGGCTCATTTTTTTTCATGGGCCGGCCATTTCTTATCTTGGGCCTCCATCTACTTCTATTATGGCACCATTTAAGTAGTCATTTTCTGCAATATAGATTGATGTATGAGCAATCTCTTCAGGGTTGCATAATCTTCTAAGTGGAACTTTCTTAATTCCTTTTTCTAATATTTCAGGTCTCATGTTTTTAACCATTTCTGTATTAACAAACCCAGGAGCTATTGCATTAGTCCTAATATTATATTTAGCTAACTCTTTGGCCCAAACTTTAGTAAGAGCAGCTACTCCAGCTTTAGCTGCTGAATAATTAGTTTGCCCAAAGTTTCCCCTTCTAGAAATACTTGATATGTTTATAATGCAGCCATTTGATCCTATCTTTATCATATGTTGGGCTGCCTCTCTACCACATAAAAAAACTCCAGTTAGATTTACATTTATAACCGATTGCCAATCATCAAGAGACATTTTATTTATAATTTTTTTTCCTTCAGATTTAACCAGCAAACCATCTCTTAAGATACCAGCATTATTAACCAACCCATCTAACCTACCATGATCATCTATTACCATATTAAATAATTTAATCACATCATCTTCAATTGATATATCGTTTAAATAGGTTGTTATTTTTGAATCATATTTTTTGCATACCTTAGAAGTTAGTTCCAAATTAGCTTGATTTATATCAACTAAAGCAAGGCTTGCTCCTTTTGAGGCTAATCCTTTTGCTATGGCTGCTCCAAGACCTCTTCCGGCACCAGTAATAACAAATACTTTATTATTTATGTCCAAGCGTTCCCCCTAGCTAATTAATTTTCCATGATTTAATTTAATAGTAAATTTAAAGTTTTTATTACCTGAATCTATATGAGTAGCACAGATTAACTGGGTTCCAGATTTAACAATTTCTTGAATAATGTTATTAATAAGATACTGATTTTCTGTATCAAGACCTTCCCATGGCTCATCTAGCAATAATAATTTTGGCATATGAACAATTGATCTTGCAATTAATACTCTTCTAAATTGGCCATATGATAGATTTTTTATATCTCTTTTTTTTAATGAATCAAGATTAAATTTTTCTATAAGATTCTGCACAGTCTTTAACTCATCTGAAGTTAATTTTCTAATTAACCCAATACTAGAATCAAATCCTGAGCCAATACAGTCAAATACATTTGTTTTATAGTTATAGTTTGATTGTAACTCTGGAGAAACCCATGCAACCTGTCTTCGAAGTGACCAAACATTTTTTGCATCTTTAATACCTAAGTATTTAATATATCCTCCTTTTGCTGGTCTAATTTGTCCATGTAATAACCTTAGTAGAGTGCTTTTACCTGAACCGTTTGGACCAATTATTTGCCAATGTTGATTTTTATATATTTTCCAATTTATTTTTGAAAGTATTCTATTCTTATTAATCCAGATGCTAGCATCATGTATGTCTATAATAACTTCTTTATCCTTATTTGATGCCTGCTCTCCCTCGAATGAAGATTGATTTATAATATCTTTATGATGAGTCTTTTCAATTTTAGTAATAGCTTTGTTTTTTGATATTTTTCCATTTGATAAATACAATAAATTATTTGTGTTATTCGGAAGATCTTTATCGTTATGATATGAACATATAGTAATAGTTGTAGAGCTAATTAACTCAATTATATTCCTTAAAGATTGCCTTGATTCTTTATCAAGGCCTGCTACAGGCTCATCTAGAATTAGAACCTTCGGATTAAATGCTAAAGCTCTAGCAATTAATATTCTTCTTTGCTGACCTCTTGATAACTCAAGAAATGGTTTTTCATTTAATTTAGTTAATCCAAGCTTTTTTAAATAAGATCTTGCCCTTATATTATCAGCTGGACTAGATTCAAGCCTTGGTATATTAGTTTTTTTAATGCCTGATATAACGATATCTATTGCTTTGAAGTCCCACCCAAGATTAGCATAGCTATCCTGAAGTTCATGACTAACAACCGAAATTCTCTTTAAAGCCTCTACTGCATCGGTATGAACTTTACCATCAAAGTTGTAGCTTCTGGTACCTGATCCAGGTTTTGGCCAAAGAGTTCCAGAAATAAGCTTTAGAAAAGACGTTTTTCCACTACCATTTGAGCCTATTATAGCCCAGTGATCATTCGATCCTAATTGCCAATTTAAAGATCTTAAGACTTTATTATTATTAATATCAACATCAACATTGCTAATATTAATTATTGGTAATTTTTTATGATTTATTATTTTCGATTTAGTCATTAATTAGTAAAATTATAAAATTTCTATTGTTGTATGGGCAATACGATGATCACTAGATAGAATTTTTTTATAATATTCTGGAGAATTATTTGAACTACTTGATAGAGATATTATTACAGAGTATATTCCTGGTCCAATAGACCAAACGCGTAAATCATTAATATTGCAATCTTTTCCTATCATAATAATTATTTTTTTCTTAAGATCGTTATTAGCGTCATAATCAACTAGTATTTTCGAGCTTTTTCTAACTAATGTTAAGGCCCATCTAGCTATAACAATTGAACCAACAATACCTATAGCAGGATCAGCCCATATAATTCCATAAAACTTTCCCATTAATAAAGCAAAAATAGCTAAAAATGAAATCATAGCATCTGCTAATACATGAAGATAAGCTGATGCTAAATTATGATCGTGGTAATGAGAGTGTTGTGAATTAATATTATCCTCTCCAGAGTGATTGTGTTGATGCCCAAGTATAAAAACTGAAACACCATTAACAATTAATCCTATAATAGAAATAATAATTGCCTGATTAAAGATTACTTCAACTGGGCTTAGAAGTCTTTCAATGCTTTCCCATATCATAAAAATAGCAACTGAAAGCAGCAATAATGCACTAGTATATCCTGCTAAAGTATTTATTTTGCCAGTCCCAAAACTAAAGTTTTCATTACGAGCATTTTTTCTAGTATAGATATAGGCTAGGACATTGATACTTAATACGGCAACATGAGCGGCCATATGAAGACCATCTGCTAAGAGCGCCATAGAACCAAATAACAATCCCCCAGATATTTCAGCTATCATTGTGATGCCAGTTAAGAAAATTACTATTATCGTTTTAGACTCACCAGGTCTTCTTATATCTTGACCAAAAGCATGAGAACGCTCTCTTGTACTTGTATTATTTTCATTCATAGCTATTGATTATCCCAGTCTTAGAAATATTTTTCATTAAACTATCTTAATAATTAAAAATGTGACTAAATATACTGTAATTAACAATATTTAGATATTTTCTATGGATAAAATAAGGGTTTTAGTAATTGCTGAGTATGCTGATAGATCTGAAACTGCTATGTTTATTTCTCTTCATAATTCTGGATTTGATATAAATGTTATTCTAAATAGTAACTCAAGGTATATTCATTGGCTAAAAGAAGCCAAAGTTCCTTATAAGACTGTTAATTTTTCTAGTAAGTGGGATAAGAAAGCAAGGAGGGCTATAAGAGAAAACTTAGAGAGCCAAGATACCCAAATTCTTCATCTTCTTCATAGACGCGCTATTTTTAACGGTCTTGCAGCTAGTAGAGGCTTAGGAATAAAGAATATTATTTACAGAGGTGTAGTAGGTGGGGTAAGTTTTTTTAACCCATTAGATTGGATAAGTATTCTTAGTCCAA
>CEUA01222856.1_pt1 | contig 17511 bp, 5 predicted proteins | sample 361541 | NCBI WGS metagenome assembly CEUA01 (sample SAMEA2623079, study PRJEB7988) | marine metagenome | isolation source: saline water (ENVO:00002010), including
AGCAGCTGAATTCGCGATACTCGACCTCTTAGGTAAAGTCGCAAAGTATTCCGTGGCGGAACTTCTGGGAGGTCAGCGACGCAAACAAGTCGATTTATATATTGCTAACAATCACAGGTCTAAAGATGTCCGGGAGTCTTTACGTAAAATCATTAAATCAGTTAATAAAATCGATGCTAAAGCGTTAAAGTTTAAAATCGGAGGCAGGATGAAATTGGTCGATGCAGTTCCCGGCCGCACTGAGGAGTTGATCCCCATGGTAGCCAATGCATTGGGCGATAAATGCACTCTTTACGCGGATGCTAACAGCTCCTACCTTTCAGTTGAAAAGGCTATTCAAGTTGGGAAAATTCTGGAAGAAAATGGCATTTCGCTCTATGAAGAGCCTGTTCCTTTCGATTATCTTAACGAAACTAAACGCGTTGCTGAGGCGTTGAAAATCCCAGTCGCATGGGGAGAGCAAGAAAGCAGTCAATGGCGATTTAAGTGGATGGTTGATAACAGTGGCGTTCGCATCTTTCAACCCGATCTTTTCTACTACGGTGGGCTAATTCGATCATTGCGAGTGGCCCAAATGTCGGAGGCTAAAGGATTTGACTGCACTCCACACATTTCTGGCGGTGGCCTTGGGTTTCTCTATATGGGAATTTATGCTTCTTGCTGTCCGAACCCAGGACCATACCAAGAATACAAAGGGATTACTGACGATTTCCCTTGGGAATCATCAGGAGCCAAAATTGCTATTAAAGACGGATCTATGACTGCCCCTAACGGTCATGGCATAGGGATAAATATTGATCCTGATTACTTAGCAAAGGCTGATAGAGTTAAATAGTTCGTTTATCAATGTTGTTTCCTTTATCTGGTAAATTTTAGCTAATTGAATCATTATTGCTGAACCCTAGTTCTGTAATGTCAGCTTACTGTTTATGACTATACGATTATTATTAATGAGGAATAGTTTACTAGAAGTGTTGTTATAATAGATCATGTCAAAAGGATACAAAATATACTTATTCTTTGTTTTCCTTATTTTCAGCGCAATAATTTTAATTGCTTGGAAATTTGGCGTCTTAGAATTGCTTTTTGACACATATTATGTTCCGCCAAGCGAGCGCAATTCTTACTAAAAATATGAACCTTAAATTCCTTTTGCTTGCATTAATACCTGTTCTTTATGGGCAAGCAGAAAACAAAAAAAACGTTCTGCTTATTGGTCATAATTTAGATCATCCATTCGGCACTCATATGTATCTTCATGAGTGCAATCTTTTAGCTAAATGCCTTAATCAAAACCCAGGGGTTAGCGCAGTCGTATCTAACGGATGGCCAAGTGATCCTGACATGTTAAATAACGTAGATGCTCTAGTATTCTACTCTAGCCCAGCAGCTGAAATCTTATTGGATAAGAAAAACAAGGAGCAATCCCAATCGCTGTTTGAAAAAGGCATTGGCTATACTGCTATACATTGGGCAACGGGTTCTAATTTGAAGAATGGGCCACAATACGAACTACTATTAGGCGGCTGGTTCAATTTCAAATTTTCAGGAATTAATATAGACAAACAGAGATTAGTACAAATCAACCCCAAGCATCCTATTTGCAATGGGTGGAGTGAGTATGATTTACAGGATGAATTTTATCTTCGAATGAAACTAAGCGATAATGCCAATCCGCTTATAAAAGTTAAAACTAAAGGAAAAGAAGAAGTTGTTGCATGGACACTTGAGAGGGAAGGTAGAATCAAAGGCCGATCTTTTGGAATCACACTCGGGCATTTCCATCCGAACTATGGTATTGAGTCCTTTCGTAAAACCATTGTAAACGGCATACTATGGACTGCTAAAGTCTCGATTCCTAAAACTGGAGCCAAAGTGAAAATCGATCCTATAAAAGATATGAAGCTTTCGCCCAATCTGAGAAAATAACACACAATTTTTCGGCTTCATTTTCATCTAAAATTTTTTATATAGATGGAGTCTTTTCTTGTACTAAGATTACTCTTAAGTAATTTATTGCCCCAAGGGGAACTGGCTTAAATGCTATCAATAAAGAGTATTTCAAAAGCTTACGCAGGGCGTACATTATTTTCAGACGTAAGTATACAAATTAATCGACGCGACAGAATTGGCGTAGTCGGACCTAATGGGGCAGGCAAATCGACATTGTTCTCAGTGATTTTACGAGAGATCACACCTGATAGTGGCGAAATAGCTTTTGAAAAAGGGTCTCGAGTCGGGTTTTTGCCACAAGAAAGTGCCCCTACCAATAATGAAACGGTTCTGGAATTGGCTTGTTCTTTTTCTCCGGAATTCATCAACGCAGCAAAGAGACTAGGTGCACTTGGAGGCGCTAAAGATGTAGAACCAAGTGAAAATGATTACGAAGTATTTGAAAGTGCCGGTGGCGGCAGCCTGATAGCCAAAGCTAGGCAGATTCTAAATGGTTTAAGTTTTAAAGAGTCAGATTTTGAGCGTCCAGCAAAGGAATTAAGTGGCGGATGGATAATGCGAGCCCATTTAGCCCGGCTTCTTGTACAAGAGCCAGATTTGTTAATGTTAGATGAGCCGACCAATCACTTAGATTTAGACTCATTAATTTGGCTGCAAAATTATTTACAAAATTACCCAGGGGCTATTCTGCTTATTTCGCATGACAGAGAATTCCTAAATCAACTTATTCGGCACATTCTCGAACTAGAAAATTCTAGATTCACAAGATATACAGGTAATTATGAACAATATTTAGTTCAACGCGAAGCAAACGAAGTTCAATGGTTAGCGGCTTATGAGAATCAGCAGAAAGAAATTGATCGTTTAATGAAATTTGTCGAAAGATTTCGAGCTAAGAACACCAAAGCCACACAAGCACAGAGCAAGCTAAAACAAATAGAGAGAATGGAGAAAATTGAAGCGCCAATTATATCAAGAAAACGAATGCGTTTCAGTTTCCCGCAGCCAATGAGAAGTGGGCAGCGAGTTATTCGACTTGAGAATATTGTTAAAAGGTACGAAGACCTTGAAGTCTATAAATCGTTAAATTTAGAAATCGAAAAAGGTAAGAGAATTGTGTTAGTCGGACCCAATGGCGCCGGAAAATCAACTCTACTAAAAATACTTGCTGGAGTATTGAATTTTAATAGTGGAGACAGGGAATTAGGCCATAACGTAAGAACAGGATATTTTGCACAGCATCGTACAGAAACACTTCAACTCAATCGATCTGTCCTAGATGAGATGCTTGATTCTACTGCAACAATAACAGAAGAATCGGTTAGAACTCTTCTAGGTTGCTTCTTGTTTTCAGAAGATGACGTATTCAAGAAAGTTGCAGTTTTGAGCGGTGGAGAGAAAAGTCGATTAGCCATGGCCAAGATACTGCTTGATCCTCCTAATTTTCTTTTACTTGATGAGCCAACCACACACTTAGATATAGCAAGTATAGATACTCTTATAGATGCGATATCACAATATAGCGGAACACTAGTGTTTATAAGTCACGACGTTCATTTTATTCGTAAAATTGCAAATAGTGTAATTCATGTTGAAGCTGGAAACCTGAGACATTTCCCAGGCCCATATCAATATTACCTTGATAAAACTGATCAAAATTCCAGCCGATCCACCGAGGCAAGTTTCCATAAATCCACTGAACCCAAAAGCAGCCAACTCAGGAAAAAAGAAGACTCAAAAACACGAAAAAGGCGCGAGGCTGAAGCTAGGCAGGCTTTATCCAAAAAGCGGAAAGACAAAAAAGAGGCTATAAATAAACTCGAATCCAAAATTACTAAATTTGAATCAAGACAGGCAGAAATAAACTCCTTACTAGAAAAACCTGAAACCTATACATCAGGAGGTCAGGCATCAGTTTTGAACAGAGAACTAATGGAGGTAAACGATGGTCTGGAACAACTTAATAATGAATGGAGCAAAGTTGTAGATGAACTTAACGAAATTAATTAGATGATTGCCAGACTGTGCCTTTTCCCTTTTCAGCAATAACTTCAGTTTGCATGGGCGACAACTTAAAATACTCCATGCTATTTTGTTTTGTATTTGAACTAGGCCAATTCACAAGCAGTCCACTTGCTTCCTCAGAATTTCCAATAATTTGAGTAGTCGAATTTTGAGATAAGTAACCAGATCCAAGCCTGACTATATGAACCCCGCCAGCCTGCGCGTTATAATGAAGGCGTATTGAAGCGCCCACTCCTTTGACATTTCCCGGATCGCCCTTTAGAACTACCCTCAAACCTCTCCTTTTGGACTGGTTTTTAAATAGCCTTGGCAAGTTGCCGTTTTGTCCCACTATTATGTCCATTCGTCCGTCATGATTAAAATCAGAAATCGCTGCTGCCCTTCCTTCGCCTGGCACCACAAATCCACTTTCATTAATATCTAAGGACTTGAATCGTCCATCTCCGACCCCGATTAATATAAGGCCTAATCCTGCATCATCTCTAGATTGCTCTTTGCTTAGATTAAATTGATTTTGACTAATTGCCATATCCAATAATCCATCATTATTAAAATCAGCAACTACAGGACTGTAAGCACTAGAGAATTGAGCTTCAAATGGTAGCGGCCTTGGAATAAAGCGATTTTCCTTTTGAAGGAAAACCATGCTTTCTAATGTAGTGACCTCTAATTTGTTCATTTTTTGAATCAAAGAAGAGCCAAATAATTCAGTCAAATTCATATTTGAATAGTGGGTATAGCTACTAAATCGATCTGTAATCCATGGCATTGCCTCAGCAATTACAGAGGCACTGCGTCGAGGATAGAGCTTATTATCATTACCGTATTCTGTTTCAATAAAATCCCAAACTCCATCTTCATTAATATCGCCATGATAAACAACCATAGGTTTTTCAATGGAAGCCCGATAGGACGAGTTCAGGCCTCGATTAGTAACAACAAAGTCCACCGTTCCGTTAGCATCGAAATCACCAACATCAACACCGCACCAGAGCCCCTTAAAATGATTAAGCCCATAAAATTCAGTCTTGTTCTCAAAACCTGTACCAGTATTTATAAAAACCTTAGGGGCCCCCCATTCACAAGCTAAAATCAAATCTGGCATGGAATCTGAATTAATTGGCGCAAATACAGCCCCGGAAGTAAGGCCAATGCTTTTAAATTCATGAGACCACAATTCACTTTCCACAAAAACACCTTCATCGTTTATATAAATCCAAGAATCAGCAGGTTTCGGATAATAATTTGGGATTGAACGCCCCGCTACGAAAAGATCTAAATCTCCATCGCAGTCAATATCAGCCAACGCAATATGCCCCGCACTTTCCGTTTTAGCTTTAATCTTTTGATATGGATCTTCACCTGGTTTTCCAATAGTAATCATGTCCCCAAACTGAAGCCCGTCTTCAAGATTAGAAAAGGATTGAATCAAATGCCCGTCTGTAATGATTAATGACAAACCATCTCGAGAATTAACTGATTTTCTCGATTTATTGAACGCACTTAAACCTCTTCCCTTTAAGTTTTTATACAAGGCAACAACCCCTCCTCTGCCACCACTAATTGCCAAGTCCTCCCATCCGTCGTTGTCTAAATCTCCAAATGCTATTCCCGGCCCAGCTTCATTCAGTCCCTTTGGCAATAAAGGCTGTGTTGCTTCTTTTAAGTTTTCCTTATGAGCACTCAATCCCTTTGAGTTAACTAAGCTAAATATCGGAGGCTTCTTAGCTTCGGATAACTCCCTTACACCAGCGCCTCGATAGTCAACAATGTAAACCCTGTTGGGTTTAATATTTTCAATAACACTCCGCCTTAAGTCTGGCCACGTTATCGTAAGTTTTGCTATGCCTTTATCCATTGCAAATACTCTGGTATAATCATCAGATGACAAATAACGACCACCCCCTATGATTTCTTGGCTTTGAGTAAAACTGCCATGAGAAACCTCAACACGAGCCCCAACACCATGCGGATTGTTCTTAAGGCCTTTTAATTTAACCATCAAACGTGGTTTTGTTGTGTTATTGCGATAAACTGAAACCGGGCTGTTCAGATTATTTGCAACCAAGTCCAGATCTCCATCTCCATCCAAATCTCCACAAGCCATTCCATGAGAAATTCCTTTTAAATCAAAACCCCACTTTGTTGAATGGTCTGAAAATTTTAGGTTTCCAAGATTCCTTAATGCCATGTTAGATGTCGATTGCGAAGGGAAAATTTTCCGGGCAAGCAATATCTCAAGTTTGCTCATTTTTTTAGATTCTCGTTGGTTTTTTAACTTTATAATCGTATCTAAATGCCTCGCGTTCCGCTCAACTCCATTAGTAATCAATAAGTCCTCATAACCATCTAGATCGACATCAAGGAAAACCGGGCACCAGGACCAGTCAGAAGCTTGAACCCCTGCAAAAAAAGCAATTTCTGAAAACACACCTAATCCACGATTTAAAAAAAGTGTATTTCTCATATATTGCGGCCTATCTAAATATTGACCAGGCAAAGGTTGGTATATAAGTCGAGGAGGCATTTGATTTTGCCTTGTCTTACGATCTCTATTCAACATATCAAGAACAACAAAATCATCGAGGGAATCACGGTTAATATCGGCAAAATCAACCCCCATAGAAAACATACTTGTTTTACGTAGTCCATATGATGGCGCTTCTCTAAAACGGCCCTTCCCTATATTTAACCAAAGTCGATCTTCCGTATCGAAGTCGTTACAAACAAAAAGATCAGGCATTCCATCCCTATTAATATCCCTAAACATTGCAGCAAGCCCCCATTCATAAGGAGTTTTTTTCAACGGGACTCCTTGAGAGTCTTGAAATCTATTTCCATCTACTAATGATCTAATAAATTTCATTCCTCCTATATTGTAATACAGTACATCCGGCAAACCGTTCTCCTCAATACCTCCTTTGCTATTAATTCGAAAACGATTTTCGAATTTAGAACCTTTCACTTTAGTACCATTTACACTGTAAATCTCCTTGCGTCCTTGAGTGCTACGAAACTTGAAGTCCGTATTTGGCATATCCATTAAAGTTGAATCTCGATAATGCGTCACGTAAAAGTCCAATAGTCCGTTTCCATCTATATCAGCAATAGCTATAGAAGTCCCTCCCGGGATGGCGAGACCTTCTGGCTCTATAGCTACTTGTTGGAATTTATCGCCATCGTTTCTATATAGTCTTGTTTCACTGTTAACACCGTTAACTATTAAATCTATATCATTATCTCCATCTAAATCCGCAAAACTTGCACCTGTCGAATCCAGCCCTAAGCAGTCGACTCCAAATTCCTTACCTAACTCTTTAAAACGCCATTGTCCTTGATTTAAATACAAATGATTAGAACCATCTAATCTGCACAAATAAATATCACACAAGCCATCATTGTTTACGTCACCTAAGGCTACTCCTGAACCGTTAAGGTACACTTGGTTAGATAAAGATTTTTCTTGAGGAAGATCGTTTTGAAATTGAATTCCTGTTTCCTCTTTAGATAAAAGTGTAAAACCAGAAAGTGCCTCTCCCGAAACTGCAACCTCACTCCATTGATAAAATCCCGGCTCGCTCTTATTTGAATATAAAAGGACCTCTGGCATTAAACATATTAACGCTATAAGCCAATATTCTTTATTATTAATTCGCAATCCGAACCCCATCAGTTTGTGATATGATTATTGTTTTAGCACCAGCTGGAACAGGATAGACAGATGATTCAGAATCATGCCATTTAACATGGAATTTTGCGTTCTGATCATTTGTAGCAAATACTTGAGCTAAACTATCTTGTGATAAATATCCTCCGCCTATGCGGATTTCGCGCTTAGGCCCATTAATATCATTAGATTCTAACATAATAGTAGTGCCTACGCATAAATAATTATCATTATCCCCCTTCAAAATGACCCTAATACCGGAGCGACCAGTTTGATTAAAATATAATTTAACCGAATCGTTATTTTGAGTTGTTGCAATATCGACTCTACCGTCTCCATTAAAATCAGACGCCACGCTTCCTCTAGACTGCCCAAGAACAGCAATGCCGGATTTTTTGCTGTCCATTGTTACAAACCCTCCTTCCCCATTACCTAAAACCAACTGTCCAAGCCCTGCGTCATATCGTGAAGTTTCTGGCTCAACATCAAAAAAATTCTGAGCCAAATAAATATCCTCATTTCCGTCTCCGTTAAAGTCGGCAATCGAACATCCAAAAGCTGATGTGAATTGACATTCTGCAGGAAGCGATGACTTGGAAAAAGAATCTCCATTATTAATGAACACTGAAGTATCGAGGGAGTTAAGCTTCAGAACTTTTGGTCTTTCATCTAAAGGCTCTAATAACGAATCTATACTTGCCATACTAAAGGCTTTGTACGATTGATACATACCCAGCACCCAGGGCATCACCTTTGCTATAGTATCACGATCTCGAAATGGGACTCTTTTCTTCATTTTAAGATCAAAAACCGTCTCTACTCCCTCTACAAATCCGTCTCTATTATAATCGGCAACATACATCCAAATTTCATCTCTGATAAATTGATTGTATTTACAATTACGACCAATATTAGTGATCACGATATCCATGAGTCCATCATTATTGAAATCCCCAGTAGAAATCCCATTCCACATTCCGTGGTAATCAGACATCATCCATTTTAACGACCTATCGGTAAAATTACCGTTATGATTAATTAAAATCACTGGAGAACCCCATTGGCGTGCCAGCAAGAGATCTGGATCATCATCATTATCAATATCACTAAATACCGCACCGGAAATTGATCCGATGTTATTTAAGACTGAATTACCCGCATCCCTTTTAAATATACCGTTAATATTTAAATATAACTCAGATGAGAGATTTAAATAATTATCATTATAGCTTGAGCAATTCCCTACAAATAAATCGAGATCCCCATCCCTATCGACATCAGCCATGGCCATAGGCCCAAAGCCCGTGGGAACTGAGCTTTGTATAACCCTTGAAGAGTCCTTAGTATATTGTATTAATGAATTCCCAATTGCTAAACCGTCTTCATAGTTCGTTTGTGCACCAATTAGTTCCACATTGTTTTCACTATTAACAAAAGGAAGCACAGATAAAGTATCACGAATCATCTTTTTACCACCACCCCACTTAAATGCCTGATTGAATTTGGTCTTATTATCATTAGAAGAAACACCTTGTATCCAATGCCCCTTACTGCCACTCATTATTAATTCATCAAGCAAATCTCCATCTAGATCAATTGCGCTTAACCCAGGGCCAAGGGAGGATCTCCTAACAGCAAGAAGCGGCCTTGTTTCAAAATCATTATATTCGTTTTCCTTATGAGGCATTAAAGCTACAGGCAATACTTCTTTAAAAATTGGTGTAATTTGGTTTGCACCAATTAGACCACTTGATTTGCTTACATCATCGGAATAATCGACTTCTACATATGTATTTAACGGAATACTGGATAATTCTACCATCTTACCAGCAGGCCAAAGAACACTTATGTCAACCCTCTCAGATTTGCCCGGCACTCCGAAAACACACAATGCTTGATCAGACGATAAATAGCGCCCCCCTGAAACCACGGTCTGACTTTGGCTTAGCCCTGCAGAGCTAACTTTCACTACAGCCCCTACTGCACGTGTGTTATTCCTGGGGCCATTGAGACGAATTGCAACTCGATCATTTGCTCCAACATTTTCATATACAAAAGCAGTCTCATTAAGATTGTTAATAACAATATCTAAATCCCCATCATTATCTAAGTCCCCTGCAGCCATTCCATGTGATATGCCTGATTGACTAAAACCAAAGTCGTTACTGCGGTCGGTAAATGTTAAATCTTTGTTGTTTTGAAAAATTAAATTTGGAGTCATTAGTTTTGGATATTTCATCATGCTGGAGACATGTCCTTCTCGAGTTCTTGGGGAATTGGCAACAATATTAAGCATGTCAGCGTCAAGTACATCAGCCTCATTCCCAGTAGTGAGGATCAAATCCTGATAACCGTCCAAATCAACATCCAAGAACCTGCTGCTCCAAGTCCACTCACTTGCCGCTAGACCAGCATAGTAAGCAACCTCAGCATATGTGCCATCACCACGATTTAGCTGCAAGGTGTTCCTGCCAAACTCTGGCTGATAGATTTTATTTGAAGCAGGCAACAGGAGATCAATTCTTAATGAGTTAGCACGCTGAGTGTGACGGCGATCCATTCTGACAGAAAGCATATCAGCTACAAAGAAGTCATCATAACCATCTAGATTTATATCAGCACAATCTACAGACATTGAAGACATGCTCGAATTTCGAATAGTTCGATAGTCTGCTAGCTTAAACACTCCTCCTCCCTGATTAATCCAAAATTTGTCAACCGAATAAAAATAATCATTACAAACATAAATATCGGGCAAATTGTCATTGTTAAAATCTCTTATCAATACACTAAGGCCCCAATCTAGCGGAGGCTTATTCAAGGGCGATCCATTTGCATCAAGGAACTTTCCATTAACCCAGCTAATCGGCTTGAACCTTCCTGAACCGAGATTCTCATAAACAATGTCCTGTTCCCCAAGTTCTACAACATTAACACCGTCAGATCTGCCTGACTTCACATATGTAAAACGATTTGAAGGCGTAACATTAATTTTTCCGCCTTCTTGAGAAACTTCAACATTAACTCCTGGAGGTCGGTCTTTGTAATTAGTTGTCCTGTAATTCGTTACATATAAATCCAAGTCCCCATCCATATCTAAATCAGCCATGGACATAGATGTTGCGCCAAGTTTTTGAAACAGCCCCGAATCTTTCTTTTCGGAAAATGTTCCTTTTCCATTATTTAAAAATAATCTAGTCCCTTTAGACAAACCAGTTACCAGTAAATCGTTATCGCCATCACCATCAACATCTTCAATTAGAGCTCCTGTTGAATATTGCTTTGCGCAGTTAACGCCAGATTGAAGCGTAATATCGTCAAATTTAAAACCTCCATTGTTTTTGTATAATTTATTGTCCGTCTGGAGACCGCAAAAGTAAATATCAGGCAAATCGTCTCCATTTATATCTCCAATTGCGACTCCTGAACCATTCGCCAAATTCCTGTTTCTGGCTACAAGTCGGCGTGATAATCTATTTGAAAATGATACATTTGAATCCTGTGGTTGATGCAATTTAAAGCCATTTGCATTGTCTGAGGCAGACTTCTTAGTTTTTACATCCCTAATTTTGGCTATTCGATATGTATTGTGATTAACCCACTCTAAAGCATAAGTAAATTGAACAATACTGAGCAGACATATTAAACTAGCAATATAACGAAGCATGTTCATTTCAGATTAACAACTTTGCCATCCATATGAAGCTCCACAGATTTAGATTTGGCAGAAATGCCATATTTAACTTTTTTGGAATTCGGCCAAGTTACTTCCACAATGTTATCTTGATCAATTTTCGGAAAAACCACGGTTGCACTATTGCTAGCCCAATAACCAGATCCAGATTGAATCTCTTTTATAAAACTAGGACTAGTCGAACTAATTTTCGCACCAATTGACCAAGGATTCCTTATAGTTCCTTTAAGCCGAATTCTTACACCTGGCTTGCCATTAGAGTTTAGATAAAGTTTCGTTATTTCTGAATTCTGACTAACTACCAAGTCAATACGGCCATCTTGATTGAAATCTGATGTTGCACAAGCCCTCTGCTCTCCGTAAATCTTTATTCCGCTATCTATTGAAGAAACAGCTCTGAAGCCGCCGTTGCCATTTCCTCTCAAAAGCAAACCTCTTCCAGAATCACTTCGTGAATATTCAGGGTTAGTAGCAAAGAAATTCTGAGCAAGAAAAACATCCTGAAAAGCATCTCCATCAAAATCTTCAACAACAACGCCAAAAGAAGCTGTGAGTTGAGCTTTGACTGGCAATGGAATAAATTCCATAGGCTCATTTGACTTATTAATAAATATCCCCGACCTGAATTCTGCAACGTCAAGATAGGCAGCTTTTTCAACAGAACTGCCAAAAGCATTACGAACGTTACTCTTACCAAGGGCTTCAAACGTGAGAATATTTTCCCTTATTGGCGGCAATGCTGCCCTTAATATGTTCAACCTGCGATCCGGTTTCCATTCATTTTCAATTAAAGATGCTTCAATTGCTGCAGTAGCACCATCGCCATATAAGTCTCCATAATAAACTCTTTTGGGTTCTCTTGAAGTTGGCTTATGCCTCCAGTTAAGACCCCAATTTGTTGCTATAATATCTATAAGTCCGTCATTATTAAAATCGCCAGTCGCAACACCATTCCACCATCCTGTTAATTTCGAAAGACCAAGTTGATCCGTAATTTCAATTGGACTCCAATCGTTATCACCCCAAGTAAAAACACGTAATGACCCCCAATGTTGTGCCGTAATAAGCTCGGGCTTCTCATCACCAAATACATCACTGAAAACTGCACCTTGAACCATTCCTAACTTATCCCATTTATATACAACCTTAGCACTCCCATTTTCGAATTTCATTAATGCCGAATCTGCGGGGGCAGGATAATGAGAAGGAATTATCTGGCCGCCAATAAATACTTCAAGCACTCCATCTCCGTTGATATCTGCCTGACACATAGGACCAGTGCTCCCATTAATGCTCGCACGAATCGCAGAAGTCTTCTGTTTTGGGAAATCATACAATGCTGCAGATGGAAGCTTCGCTGAGCCTGACTCATAATTTGACACTCCAACAATTAATGAGACTAGGCCTTTATCTGAAAATGTTGGCAGAATCATAGTTTGATCCCAGTTAGTTTTAAGAAGCATTTTAGAGGTTACAGACTCAATCTCGCCTCCTTTCATAGTACGATAGACAGACAGTCTGCCTCCTGACCCATTACTGATAATTAAATCGTCGAAACCGTCTGAATCAATATCTACCCAACTTATCCCAGGTCCTGATTGACTATACTTTATTGGAATTAATAATTGCCTTTGAAAGTCCTCATAGGGTCTATCTTTATGCCTATGATTAAGTAAATCGGAAATATCATCGAATAGAGATTGTCTTTCATTTTCCGCATCTTCATTCCTTTTCACCAAAGAGGGTTCATTAAAAGTATACGAATAATCTGGCCTAATACTACTGACAGACTGAATAGCACCACTTGGCCAAGTGATCGAAATATCAGAAACTTTATTCTGAACACCAAAAGCACGAACTGATTGATCTGAGGATAAATATCTTCCAGCACTTATAACCTCTTGTTTTTGAGCTAAGCCATTTTGAGTAACAACAATTTTGGCTCCAATTCCATTTATATTTTTAATGCCATTTAACTGAACACGAACCCTGGGCTTAGAGGATAGATTTTCGTATATTCCAGCACTATCAAGTAAATTATTCATTACCACATCCATATCTCCGTCATTATCAAGATCCGCCAAAGCCATTCCTTGAGAAATGCCAGATTGATCAAAGCCCCATTGAGATGAATAGTCGGAAAACGTCCCATCTTTATTATTTCTAAATGCAACGTTGGGGGTTTTTAAATGAGGAAATTGCGATATCAAATTCAAAACCTTGCTTTGAGAAAGTCCTTTTTCGTTTTTTTCGCGATCAATTACAGCCGCCATGTCAGCATTTTGGAAATCTCTTAGTTGCCCGTTTGTAATCAAGATGTCCTCGTAACCATCAAAATCCACATCAACAAAAATCGGCCCCCACGACCATTCTGATGCTTCTACATTCGCATATCGAGCAACCTCTTCAAAAGTATTATCTCCTCGATTCACCTGAAGCGTATTACGAGAAAATTGTGGCCTGCTTAATAAAAGCGACTGATCTTCATTGCTTGAAATTAATTCTGACACTTGCAAATGCCTCATTGCATGGGACCTGCTCAGCATATCGACAACAAAGAAATCAAAATCCCCATCTCTATCAAAATCTGCAAAGTCTACACCCATAGAAAAGGTCGATGTGTTTCTCAAAGCTAATTTTGGAATCGCCCTAAAACGCCCTTTCCTATCGTTAATCCAAATACGATCAGGAGTGAACAGATCGTTGCAGACATATAAATCCTGATAGCCATCCTGATTAATATCAGAAAATCTTGCAGCCAAACCCCAGTCCAATGGAATTGCGTCAAACTTCTGCCCGGATTCGCTTAAAAAATAGGCTGTATAATCAGCTTTTTTAAACAAACCATTGCCATCATTAATAAACAGAAAATCTGCCTCACCGTACTCGAGAACATTTCGATTTTTAGATATTTCAAAACGCCCTTTTAAATTTGGATTCGCGGCAGAAACGCCGTTAACCGAAACTACTCTTGGCTTATCATTTACCATCCGAACCCTAATACGAGTGTTTGGTCGGTCTTTAATTGTTGTAGGGTGAAAATTAGTTACATAAACATCTAAATCCCCATCATTTTCAATATCAGCGAGAGTCATAGACATGCTCCCGGCATTTGATTTAAGACCCGACTCATTTGTAGTTTCAGTAAACTCTAAATTATTATCATTACGGAAAAGCCGAGTGCCTCCACCTAAAGCATTAACTAATAAATCCAGATCTCCATCACCATCAATATCAGCAAATGCAGCAGCAGTTGAGTCTTGCCCTAAACATGATACTTTTGAGATATCTGTAACATCGGAAAACTTCCAGCCGCCTAGGTTGCGATATAATCTATTACCATTTTCCAATCCGCAAAAATATAGATCGCACAAGCCGTCATTATCTATATCCCCGGCGGCCACCCCAGATCCACTTAACAGATTTCGATTTCTAATTGATCTCTCATTATCTAATAGATTATTGAAAGTAATATTAGTTATGTTTGATTTAATCCTCTTAAACCCACTCATTCCATTCTTATTAAATTGAAGCTTAACAGCACTCCATAGTTCACCTTTAATATTGTCCTCTGCACAAACAACAGCAAAGGCTCCAAGCAATACAGCGGGCAATAAAAGCCGAAAGAACTTACACTCCCCGGTTTTCATTTAGCGGACTCCTCTATCTTTATTATTTTAGAATCAGGTAAAATGCTCGTTTCGGACACCTTACCATTCGGCCAAACTACTCTCACCTTATTCAAGGAGGGATCACTCAAAGGCAGAATCTGAAATGCCGAATCTTGCGAGCGATAGCCACTGCCTCCTTTAATCTCACGAATTGGCCCCTTTTTAAAAATGGACACCAATTGAATTTTAGAACCTATCGCTTTAGGGTTATTTTTTAATCCTTTAAGCTGAACAATTAACCCTCTCTTTCCATTACGGTTTTTATACAATTTACTTTGACCATTGTTCTGCCCAACTAATAAATCAACTTTACCGTCACTGTCGTAGTCTGAAAAAGCAGCTCCTCGTTGATCCCCAGTGATATCCAATCCGCTTTCCGATGGACTTAAGGAAGTGAAATCGCCATTTCCGACACCTTTTAGCAACACACCCCTTCCTGCATCAAGACGTGGAAATGCAGGTCTAGTACTAAAGAAATTTTGCGCAAGAAAAACATCTTCGTAGCCATCACCATCAAAATCTGAAATTGATATGCCAAAAACAGGAGAAAGTTGAGCGGCTAGCGGTAAATCTTTCATTTCAAACCTATCTCCTTTATTTAAATAAACTACCGATTCTAATTTCGTTATATTGATTTTTCTTAATTGATCGTTCTGCGCACCAAGTAGTTGATCCGTAGTTGCAGCTGCATAATCAGAGTATGTCGAAAACAGTTCTTGTAAGAACGGAATAGCACCTAATGTTTCACTGTATGTTCTAACAGGGGATAGTTCACCAATATCGCTAGGATAATAAGACTCAAACACGTCATTAATCCCTCCGCCACTCAAGTCGCCTAGATGCCACACTAAATCGCTGTCACGGTAAATCTCATATCCCGAGTTCCCACCTAAATTCCCACATATTAAATCAAGTCTACCATCACCATTAAAGTCTCCACTGCTAACACTATTCCAAAACCCTATTGCTTTGCTAAACCCCATCATCTTAGTCACATTACTAAGGACACCTTCTTTATTTTGGAAAATCAATATTGGACCAGGGTCACAGGAGACAACTAATTCCGGCAAATAATCCCCGAGGACATCCGTCCAAACTGCACTACTAACTGAGCCTATATTAGATAAAACCTCCTGTTGATACTTATTAAGCTTAAATTCCCCATTTACATTTTCAAGCAACAGAGAGTCAACCGGAATTGGATATGAACCAGCCTTACATCTCCCGCCAACGAATATGTCTAAATCCCCATCACCGTCATAATCGGCGCTACAAAAAGTTGAATAAGCAATCTCTCCAGCATCAAGTAAATTTATTGGCTTAGATGAACTTCTTATATGTTTTTCAATTGCTGCGCCAACCGTTAATCCATCTTCATAATTAGACTGAAGAATGAGTAATTCTTTTTTGTTAGAATCTATTTCCAATAAAGCAACCTGATCTCTTGCGTTTAGCCTGTTAAGAGACTCTGGTTCTAACTTTTCAAAACCTCCTTTCTTATCATTTAAATACAACCCAATCTTACCTCCTCTGCCAGACGGTATCGCGACATCGTTATGACCGTCATTGTCCCAGTCCAGCCAAGCCACCCCCGGGCCTTCTTGACTTAGCTTTTTAGGCAACAAAGACTGACGTGAATAATCATTATATGATTGATCCACGTGATTATGCCCAATGATATGACTAACATCTTCAAAAAGTGGAATTGAGGCGCTCTCAGTTATCGCTTTGTCTACTGAAGATCTTGACTCATGAATTTCATAATGAGAATTAGGGGTAACATCATTAACATTACTTACTCTCCCACTAATCCAGATCACCTTTATGTTCTCAATCTTTTCTTTTGCAGCGAATGTTCTTCTGGCCTCATCCCCTGATAAATAACGCCCACCACTAACTATCTCCTGCGATTGGTGTAGGTTTTTAGATCTCACAATAATCCTAGCTCCTATACCATGAGAATTAGGTTTTATACCTTTAAGTGTTACCGTGATACGAGGTGCTATGCTGTTGTTTCGGTATAAGCTAGCGGGTTGATTGAAATTATTAACAGCAATATCTAAATCCCCATCGTTGTCTAAATCGGCCAGCGCCATTCCGTGTGAAATCCCATTATTATTAAAACCCCAAACTTCACTGCATTCATTAAATTTCATGTTACCATTATTGCGAAATGCTAGGTTTCTTAAAACAAGCGGTTTGAACATAAAGCGTAATTCAAGGAGTTCTCGAGGAGTTCTTTTTCTTATCTTCTTCAACCTTTCTCCTTCATTAGTAACATCCATATCCTGCATATCCAAAGGATGCCCGGTAGTAATCAAGAAGTCCTCAAACCCATCTAAATCCACATCAATAAATACAGGCGCCCACGACCACTCTGTCGCTGCTAATCCAGTATAGAACCCAATTTCAGCATAAGATTTATTATCTTGGTTCAGATAGACAGTATTATAACTGTACTGAGGGCGGTCGTCATACTTTCCCAGATAAAGCTCTGGAGG
>CEUA01009025.1_pt1 | contig 17486 bp, 16 predicted proteins | sample 361541 | NCBI WGS metagenome assembly CEUA01 (sample SAMEA2623079, study PRJEB7988) | marine metagenome | isolation source: saline water (ENVO:00002010), including
CGCTATAGAGCAGAAGCGCAAAGAAAGTTTCCTGACTTTCAGTATGAGCTTCCAGAAGACATATCGGTTTCTGTGTTGCCTTCAAATGCCCTGTTGCCACTCGGATAAGTGCCTCGAAGCAGCGTCAAAACGCGCGAACAACTGCTAATAGAAGCTGAAAGGCTTTTTGCACTAAAAGGAATTTGGCAAGTTCAAGTTCAAGAAATTGTAGTTGCTGCGGATCAGCGTAATACCTCTGCTGTTACATACCACTTTGGTTCAAGAGAGGGTTTACTTGAAGGAATCCTCACTTCGCACGGTAGCCCTATTGATGAACGCAGAGGAGAACTTCTCTTGTCTCTTGACGAAAAATCGTCTACTAGAGCATTAGTAGATTCTCTGGTCGTGCCGATGGTTAGCTGCCTTGAAACTCAAAGCGGATGCCGCTACCTTCAAATAATTTCCCAGTTGTCAGACCAGTTCTCAAACTGGAGGAGTCTTTCTGGGGACCTTTCTTCACCTCACCTTTCTAAAGCCCTGGAGTTGCTTGAAAGTCGACCAGTGTTCTTACCAATCCCTGTACGACAAGAGCGCCTTATTGCAATGATTCAATTAATGACCTCATCTCTGTCAGAAAGGGCTCGTTCTTTAGAGGCTGGAGTGCAGATGTTGTTGGACAATTCAGAATATAGAGAAAACTTGATTGACATGCTCGTAGGGATTCTCGAAGCTCCGACCGGTCAATGATAGTAAGACTTTTTTAGTCTGCCCTGTTAATCAATTCTTGCGATAAATCATTCATTGAAGCTGCTCCGATTAGAGCCATTGTTCTTTCAACACCTTCATGAAGCAGACCAAGAACATGGTCGACTCCCCTTTCACCACATGCTCCAAGAGCATAAAGGTAAGGTCTCCCAGCCATCACCGCATTAGCCCCTAGCGAAACTGCCTTAACTATGTCTGAACCCCTGCGGACTCCGCCATCACAAATTATCTCTAAACGATCTTGAACCGCTTCAGCAACTTCTGGCAGCAGATCGAATGGTGCAGGCGCCTCATCCAGTTGTCTTCCTCCATGGTTAGAGATTGCAATTGCCTCCACACCTGAATCAACGGCAATTAAAGCATCCTCGACAGTTTGGATTCCTTTTATCAAAATTGGCCCTTTCCAGATCGATCTAAGCCATTCCACATCCTTCCAAGAAAGGCCGGGGTCGAACTGGGATTTCATGTGTTCAGCAAGGTCAACTGCTGTTGAACCGTCGATAGCAGTGAGGCCTTCAACATTTGCAAAACGAATAGGATCTGCTGTTAGAAAATCCCATGTCCAGCCCGGGTTTTTGACACCATCAATTATCGTTCCAAGACCGACTTCGGGGGGCAGAGTAAATCCTCGTCGCACGTCTCGTTCTCGGCGTCCAAGAACTGCAGTGTCAACAGTGAGGCACACCGCCTCGAAACCTGAAGCTTCAGCTCTTTCAACAAGGTTTTTAACAACAGATCGGTCCCTCCACGTGTATATCTGAAACCAAAGACGGGTATCGCTTTCGGCAACTGATGCACATTCCTCTATGGAGCGTGTGGCCATTGTCGACAAGGTGAATGGAATACCCGCCCGGGTCGCTGCCCTAACAACCGCTAATTCCCCTTCAGAATGTGCGATTCGAGTAAAACCTGTTGGTGCCAGGACAAGAGGGAAAGATAACTTACGGCCGAACAAAGAAGTGGACGTATCTATATTCGCCATGTCTCTTAATACTCTGGGCTTGAATGAAACCTTTTTGTAAGCTTCGACATTTCTTCGCAACGTAATTTCGTCTTCAGCCCCACCGTCTATATAGTCAAAAACTCCGATTGGGAGACGCCGTTTAGCCAGTTTTCTTAAATCGTCAACATTCGCAGCTTTTCTAAGAAGTCGATTTGTTCTGTTGATCTCCAGCTTTCGGAACTTGACAACAGAGCGAATACTGTTCAAAAATGCCATTTCAAACCAGCCGTTTAGGGGTCGATCTTGGAGTCAAGTTTGGCGACTCGCGCTTCGTGGCGTCCACCTTCAAATTCTTCATCTAACCATGCGTCCAATGCCTCAACAGCAACTTCAGGGTTGATCAGACGCTCCCCGAAACAAAGAACATTTGCATTATTGTGAGCTTTTGCCCACTTTGCAGTTTCGACGTCATTGACAGTCGCAGCTCTGATGCCAGAAATTTTGTTTGCCGCTATTCCTATTCCGATGCCAGATCCGCAAACTGCAACTCCTAAATCTGCGGCTCCTTCCGAAACTTTGGTACCGACTGCAAATCCGTAATCAGGATAATCAACCCGTTCAATCGAGTCCGTGCCACAGTCAATTACTTCATGACCCATCTCGTTAAGTTCATTCTTCAGACGTTCTTTAAGCTCATAACCTGCATGGTCACAACCAATTGCTATTACTTTCATGACAATAGACTAGCCTCTTACAGTCGAAGACCTGCGGCGATTAGATCTTCGGAGCTTAAAGCTCCTTCTCTAAGAATTTTTGTTTCATTTGATAATAAATTCACAACTGTTGAAGGTTTCCCTTTACACTTCCCGCCGTCAATGACTAACAAATTTTCACCTAATTGCTCTGCTGCTTCTTTCGCGGTTTCTGGCGTTTGCAAACCTGAACGATTTGCTGATGTGACAGCTAATGGTCCTACAACTTCTGTCAAAGATTGCATAAACCCATGATCAGGGCACCTAATTCCTATTGAGTTTTCGTCACCACCTAAAAAGTAGCTCAGTTGTTTTGCGCGTTCAGTAACAATAGTGAGTGGCCCTGGCCAAAATTTTTGAGATAAAAGTTCGAACTCTGCGGAAGAGGCAACAAGCTCCGAAGCTTGTGAAGCCTTTGAAACCAGAACGGCGCATGCTTGATCATCCAAACGTTTTTTACGTTGAAATATCTCTTTAACTGCACTTTTATTGGTCGGAATTGCTGCTATTCCATAAACTGTGTCAGTTGGAAGTAGAACTAATTTCCCGTCGTTCAATACTCGAGATGCCTCGGAAACTGCTGACTCAAAGTCAGAATTTAAATCCAAGAAATGATTCATAGCGGTTTTCTTGCGATTAAAACACGCTCTCGGCCTGCCAAGTCATGTCGTAACTGAACTTCTCTGAAATTTAAATTTTTAGCTTCTTCAACCATTTCATCTGCCTGCATGGGTGCTAATTCTAAAATTAATTGTCCTTCCGCGGACAACCACTCAATCGAATTATTCAATAGAAAATTTAAATCCTCTGTTCCTAAGGGTCCGGAGCGTAAAGATGAAGAAGGTTCCCATTCACTTACTTCCAGTGGCAATTCTTCACTATCGGCTATATAAGGGGGGTTGGAAATAATAATGTCAAATTTTCCTAACATTTCTTCCGGTAAGGCTTCAAACCAAGATCCTTGACTAATCGAAACTCTTTGACCCGCCATTCCCAAGCCCGCAAGATTGGCACGAGCAACTGAAATAGCTCCTTCTGATATGTCTGTACACCACACTGATACATTTTGTGCCTCTCTGACTATCGAAAGTCCGATAGCGCCTGAACCACAACCTAAATCTGCGACGTTTAGAGGCCGTGTTTCGTCTAAATCATTTTTCTTACTCTTGCATTCTTCCAATGCATAGCCAACTAACATTTCGGTCTCTGGTCTAGGTATCAAAACCCTCTCGTCTACGAATAGATCAAGATCTCGAAACTGCCACCTACCAAGAACATACTGAAGAGGTTCACCGGCTACTCTCCTCTCGATCAATCTGTTCAATCTCTTTAGCTGAATAGGCTTCGCTTGTTCTTTATAGTCATCCGAATGTTTTAGTCCGGAAACTTCCTCTATCATCCATTTCGCTTCAAGTTCAGCATTATCACCTTTAAGCATTTGCCCTGTTTCAAAGAGCAATTCCCCCCAGCTCACCGGCGTGTCTTGACAAAACAACTCTCTATCCATTACTACTGCCGCTTATTCAAAGCTCTCAGCTAATTGTCGATCTCTTTCTGCAATAAGTAAAGCTTCAACAACCTCATCAAGGTCCCCAGCAAGAATCCTCTCTAGACGGTGCAGAGTAAGTCCAATTCGATGATCCGTAACCCTATTTTCTTTAAAATTGTAGGTCCTTATTTTTTCTGATCTTCCACCACCACCTACTTGATCTCGTCTAGCTGATGCCGCCTCTGACTGTTGACGTTCCTGTTCGATCTGGAACAATCTGGCTCTAAGAACACGTAAAGCTTTTGTTTTGTTCTGAAGTTGACTTTTCTCGTCCTGCATAGTTACAACTAAACCAGTCGGCAGGTGGGTGATACGGACAGCCGAATCTGTAGTGTTGACCGACTGTCCCCCAGGGCCAGACGATCTATAAACATCTACCTGTAAATCTTTTTCTTCTATAGCTATTTCTACTTCATCTGCTTCCGGCAGGACGGTCACAGTTGCAGATGATGTATGCACGCGCCCTTGAGTTTCGGTGACGGGCACTCTTTGAACACGATGAACTCCTCCTTCGTGCTTCAAGTGGGTCCACGCTGTTTCACCGCGGATTAAAAAAACCACTTCCGTGAATCCACCCATGTCAGATTCTTTACTCTCAAGAGGTTCGACAGCCCACCCTTTAGTGGCGGCAATAGCTACATACATGTCTCGAAGATTACGTGCGAAAAGATTAGCTTCTTCTCCACCCTCTGCACCTCTAATTTCTATAATTACTGTTCTCCCATCATTGGGATCTTGTGGCAACAAGAAAACTCGTAATTGGGTTTCTAATTCTGCAATCTCACTCTTTAATTGTGCTATTTCCTCTTGAAGCTGATCACGTTCATCACCTTCAGTTACTTCCATCAATTCTTTTGCAGTCTCAAGATTTTCATATGCGGCTTGAAGAGGCCGTCCAGCTGAAAGAGCATTTCCTAATTCTTTGTGCCTTCGACCAAGAGTTTCTAATAACTTTGGATCAGAAACAACCTCAGGGTCCGCTAAACGTCTTTCGACATCTTCAAACTCAGAAATCAAAGCATTTACTTGATCGATCATTAACTCAGGGTACCGGTATGTGCCTTGCAGCAATATCGCATTCTACTTTTACGCAAAAAACAATTTAAATAGTTGGTGTTTCCCACCCTCCTGCAACCCCTCTAATGTTTAAAGGAATATCTAAATAGCTAAGGCATTTTTCCACCGGAACTAAAATATCTTTCTCAGGAAGTACCACTTCAACACGAGCTGGTCGTTCAATCGAAATTAGATCTGCAATAAATGGAACTAGACAAATATCAACACCAACTGAGAAAACAATAAGGACCCTTTGGCCCATCTTGTCAATACTGGTTGCTGCTGCTGGCATCGTCTCGCGCAATGATTCCCTTTCTCTGGGTGGATCAACACAAGTCATATTTTCGAAACCGAACATTTCTGGATTAGCTAAAGCATCTGCTCTAAGCCATCTTTCTCGCGTGAGTCTAGATAACGGATGAAGCTCAGATCCTGGATTTCGAGAAGAACTCACAATCTCGACAGCTGATGCAAGAACTTCTGATAAAGACCTGCCGCTACTTATTAGTGAATTGACTTCTCGGTCAAACTTCCCAACCCCTACTTCAATTTCACCGTCAGTAACTCTCATTACTTCAAGTCCTAAAATCTCACCTTTCCATGTTCCGCACTCGCAAATTGATTGCAATCCGAATTCCAAACACAGTTCATCAAATTCAGAAGGCGCAGTTTGGACATTGTCTCTGCCAGTAATAGCAACAGGTTCCACAGGAACGGGCTTCCCATCAACAAGAAAAAAAATACTGGGTGGTGGATTCAAAACACTTGCACGTCTTTGCGTTACTTGAGCGTTCTCCAGATTCTCAAAAAAGATAACCAAGTCAAGTCCGTCTTGAGTCGTTAATTCTAGAAGAGAGGCACCCAACAAGCTTTCTGGAGTTTCTTGGTCAGCTATTACCCATAAGGTCGAATTGTTGCAAATTCCATTCCCAGAGGCGTCTTTCAAATTTCCGAGTTCTTGACCATTTTCTTCGGAAAGAATTTTTCGTAATTTACTTCGGTTTACTGATAACCGTTGTTGTTCGTCCAAAGGCAATTTTCTACAAGTATTATCTGCAGCTAGTTCCTACTCAGAACCCTTTTTACGACCTTTGCCGTACCTGCGTTCAAATCTTTCAACTCGACCAGCTGTGTCAATAATCTGCATCTTGCCGGTGAAAAATGGGTGACTCGCAGATGAAACTTCAACTTTAACCAACGGGTACTCAACCCCGTCAACAAGTGTTGTTTCTGCAGTCTCAGCTGTTGAAGGAATCAAAAAGGTTGTTCCTTCACTAGTGTCTTGGAACGCAACTGTTCTATATTCAGGATGTATTTCAGATCTCATAGCAGTCCAGTCTGTTGGAATTGTTTACTATTAACAACCTTCATTTAAATTCAAGAAGCTTCTATCGATGGACCTTTAGCAACTTCTGCCAAAAATTCATCATTATTAGGAAAAGTCTTTAGTCGATCAATGAGCAACTCCAGGCCTGCACCTGAACCATTATCCCCATCTGACGCCAAACCATTTAAAACTCGTCTCAATTTCCATACTTGGTTTAATTGCTTACGATCAAATAAGAGTTCTTCATGACGAGTTGATGAGGCATTTACATCAATAGCGGGATACACACGCCTTTCCGCTATTCTTCGATCCAAACGAAGCTCCATGTTCCCTGTTCCTTTGAACTCTTCAAAAATTACTTCATCCATCTTTGACCCTGTTTCCACTAAAGCAGTGGCCAAAATAGTCAAAGAGCCACCTTCTTCAACATTTCTGGCAGCACCAAAAAATTTCTTTGGTGGGTACAAGGCTCCACTATCAACACCACCAGACATGATTCGGCCTGTCGCTGGAGCGGCCAAATTATACGCTCTAGCTAATCGTGTGATTCCATCAAGAATTATCACTACGTCTTGACCATATTCAACAAGTCTTCGAGCTCTCTCTATGGTCACTTCAGCAATAGCAGTGTGCTCTTCAGCTGGTCTGTCAAAAGTTGAAGCGGCAACTTCACCGTTAATAAGCCACCTTTTCATATCAGTGACTTCCTCAGGTCTTTCGTCAACCAGCAAGACAATCAACTTAACTTCAGGATTATTTGTCTCTATTGATCTAGCAATCTGTTTCATGATTGTTGTCTTACCAGCCTTCGGTGGTGAGACAATAAGACCTCTTTGTCCCTTACCTATTGGAGACAACAGGTCGACAATGCGAGCGGTCATATTGGTTGGGTCGGCAGCTAGTTCGAGATTTAAACGTTCATCCGGAAAGAGAGGTGTCAGATCTTCAAAGTGGGGTCGTTTCAGTGCATCTTCAGGCGGGTTTCCATTTACAGTATCTAATCTCAATAAAGCAGGGTTTTTTTCACTTCTATTTGCCGGTCTTGCCCCACCAACCAAGTAGTCACCGCGTCGAAGATCAAATTGCTTTACCTGTTTCACAGACACATAGGCATCTTGTTTTGAAGGGCGGAATCCCGTTGTTCTCAAAAAACCGTAACCTTCATTACGTAAATCTAAATAGCCCTCTATCGAAACAGGGTCACCATCCCAAGAGTCATCTTGACTCTCTGGACCCCTGCCACGACGACGACGACGACGGTTTCCAGGTTCCGTGTATTCATTACTACGTTTTTCTCGATTGTTGCTAGAACTTCTTGATTCAGAATCTTTACTTGACGATGTCCTGCCACTGCTAGCGTTATCCGAAGTTTCAGGTTTCACGGACTTGCTGGAATCATCGTCCTTGCTTTCTTCTTCAGTCTCATCCTTGAGAGCTACCTCCCAATCAGCTAACGGTTCTTCTTCATCCTTTGTCGTTGTTTCTTGGTCACTTGCAGTTGTCTCTTTTTCCGACTCTTCAGTATTCGCAGTGGAAGGAGTTCCTCCAGAAGCCAAATCAAGGATCAATTCTACTATCTCCGCTTTCCTGGCACGTGAAGCAGGTTTCCCTCCTAAAGCCGTGGCAATAGTAATAAGTTCATCTCGCCCTTTGGCTTCCAATGAATCGCTTTGTAACTCAGTCGAGTCCATACTTAAACACCTCTGTGTTCTGTGTGTTGTGGGTTAAACCTCTCTAGAAAATTGGTTTAACACCGAAATTGAATTGCCGTTAAAACGAAACACGCTCTGGGTCGTACACTCGTGTAACCATCAGACCTGATGAATGTCAATCAGGCCCTCGGCCTTAACGACACCTTGTACTGTATGCGAACCTCAAGTAGTCGACAACACAAAAACTTAGTTAAAAACAGTTTTTATTTTTTTCCTGCAAAAATCTTTTATTTAACTGGATAAAAGGGCTTTCATAAGCTGATGCCCTTTAACCAGGGGCATCTCCGAAACGCCAATTTCGGTAAAAACACCGCCATCAGAATCTTTTTCTGAATCAAACAGGAGATACGGAACAGGATCAGGAGTATGTGTACGAAGCGTCAAAGGAGTTGCATGATCAGGAAGCATCAACATTCTCCATGCTCCTAAATCATCTAAACCAGAAATCAAACCTTTCAGAATACGGCTATCCCAATTTTCGAGAGATTCAACTTTAGCTTCAACATTTCCAGCATGACCAGCTTCATCAGTAGCCTCAACGTGAATTATGAATAAGTCCAAACCACCCTCCAGTTCTTTTAGAGCCATATCTCTCTTCCCTTCATAATCTGTGTCGTACCAACCGGTTGCACCTGGAATATCACACACTTTCATTTCAGCTAATTTTCCAATACCTCTAACGAGGTCAACTGCTGTAACTAAACCCGCATTCACTCCATTAACTTCACTGAATGACGGCAATTGAGGCTGGGTTCCCTGGCCCCATAACCAAATTCCCGTTGCTTCTAAACTTGAGGAAGCCAATATTTCCTCAGATGCAGCCATAAGATCAGAAATTTTTTGACCTGATTTTCCAGACGGCAATACAACTGAATCACCTGTTAAATCATGTGGGGGGATGCAAACCGCGTCAACATAATCCATAGGGGCGATCATTGCGTTACGAAAGCTGACGCCTGGTAAAAAGGAAATCCCCTCATCAGGGTTTCCCAATTCTCTATTTAATTGATCAATAACCTTCTCTGCTTCATGTGAAGAAGGATTCCCGCCTGCGTAATCAATCATCACTCCATCAACTACTTTTACAAAATTACACCTGAACGCTGTTTGGTCTGGTCTTAATTTCACTCCAAGCGCAGCAACTTCGATCGGGGCACGTCCTGTGTGATATTGACTTGGGTCATAGCCGAAAATCGACATGTTTCCTACATCACTTCCCGGCGGCATGCCACTTGGAATCACTTCTGCTCTGCCTAACGTGCTTTTAGCAGCAAGAGAGTCAAGATTCGGCATATTGGCTGCTTCTAAAGGGGTCCTTCCGTCAAGCTCTGGAACTGGTAAGTCGGCACAACCATCTGGCACACAAATCACATATTTCATACTTCTCTCATCCTTACAAAGATCTCTTTCATCTTTACTTATTTTTCATCTATTCTGGAGCAACTAATCACGTGGTCTTTCACGATTTCTAAATCATTCGGCAGTCGGGTAAAGAACTCAGGTCGCTCATGTAAATCTGCTAGACGATCTGGAAGAGGTGGACACTTCCCTAACGCTCTTTCGACTGCTTTGGGAAATTTAGCTGGATGCGCTGTAGCCAAAGAAACAATTGGAATTTCAGGATCAATTTGTTTGTCTCGATGAGAACGGGCAGCTAAAACCCCTATTGCAGAATGGGGGTCAAGAATTACGCCTGACCTTTCTGATTCTGAAGAAATGCACTTAATCACTTCTTCGTCATCGAAACTGTATGCGGCCCAACTATTGGAGAATTTGGCCTCGATATCAGAGTCAACTTTAACGTTTCCATCGGTTCGGAACTTTTCTAAAAGGTTCTTTACCTTCTTTCCATCTCTTTCAAATAATTCGAAAATAAATCTTTCTAAATTCGATGAGATTTGGATATCCATACTTGGAGAAAGAGTAGGTATAACTTCGTCAATTTTCATTTGGGCTGAAGTAAAAAATTGAGTGAGAATATCGTTTTTATTACTTGCGACCAATAATTTGGGGATGTTCAGACCGCAATTTCGCGCTGCATGACCAGCAAATACATTTCCAAAATTTCCAGTTGGAACTGAAAAGATTACTGGCTGCTCGTGCGAACCTAATCTTTCAGCAGCCACCACGTAGTAAACAATCTGAGCCATGACCCTCGCCCAGTTAATTGAATTAACCGCACCTAGTTTTAATTTGTTTCTGTATTCAAGGTCGTTAAACATCGCTTTAACCAAGTCTTGACAATCATCAAAAGTTCCTTCAATAGCGACATTATGGACATTGAAAGAATCGACTGTGGTCATCTGTCTGCGTTGCACCTCCGAAACTCGGTCCGAAGGGTGAAGAATAACAATGTCTAGATTCTCACGATCTTTACAAGCCTCAATTGCTGCAGAACCAGTGTCTCCAGAAGTTGCCCCTACGATCGTAAGATGCTCTCCACGGTCATTTAATTCGTAATCGAATAGCCCACCAAGCAGTTGGAGGGCTATATCTTTAAATGCAAGAGTGGGCCCATGAAATAGCTCCATCAAGAAAAGTTGTTCATCTAATTCAATTAAGGGAACAACACCCTGCACATCGAAAGACTCATACGCTTCATCTATAATTTTTTTTAACGTTACTTGATTAAGACTTCCTGCTGTAAAAAGGTTCATAACCTCAAAGGCTGTTTCTAAATAATCACCACTACCTGAACCTTTTAATGATGGCCATTCGTCTGGGACGTATAGACCCCCATCATCGGCTAGACCTGTCAGCAAAGCTTCACTAAAGGTTTTTTCTGGCGCTGAACCTCTTGTACTTACGTACTTCACTCGAACCCCTTGACTCAATCGATACCAATAACCCGAAGCACAGTACCTACACTTCTAACTGTTTCTAGCTCATTCAAAGCCTCGATCGCTGCTTGAAAATCACTCTCAAAAGCTTTATGTGTAATAAAAATGAGCCTTGCTTCACTATCGAGACCCTCTTGTTCCATCGATCGAATTGAAACATGGTGTTCCCCGAAAACAGTAGCTACTTGTGCCAGAACACCTGGTTGGTCATCAACTTCCACTTCTAAGAAATACTGGCTTTCTAGATCTGTAATTGGTGAAATTTTCATGGGTTTGAATTCGCCAATTGAAGCGCTGTTAGATCTTTTTAAATTACAAGAAGCGTCAATCAAATCGCCGAGTACCGCCGATGCAGTAGGTGCACCCCCAGCACCTCTTCCGTAGAACATCAACTCTCCCATCGCGTCACCCTCGACAAAAATGGCATTAAAACTTTCTCGAACCGTGGCCAAAGGATGCGTTAAAGGAACCATGCTTGGATGAACGCGAACACATAAAGCATCTTCACCATCGATTTTTTGTTTTTCCGTAATCGCTAAAAGCTTTATGCAATGATTCAAACGGTGGGCAAAATCTATGTCTTCGGGAGTTATCTTTGTGATCCCCTCAACATGAACGTCACTAAGTGTGACCTGACCTCCGAATGCAAGACTTGCAATTATTGCAGCTTTCGCCGCTGCATCATGACCTTCAACATCGGCTGTTGGGTCGCTTTCCGCGTAACCAAGCCTTTGTGCTTCGTCAAGGGCTTCGGCATACGGCATATTATCTTCAGCCATTTTCGTAAGAATAAAATTCGTAGTTCCATTTACTATTCCCATAACTCGTGTAATTGGTTCTCCCGCTAAGGATTCGCGCAATGGGCGGATTATTGGGATTGCAGCTGCAACAGCAGCTTCAAATAACAAATCGACTTCAGATTGTTTAGCTAAAGAGTACAACTCATCTCCATGAGTGGCTAAAAGCTCCTTGTTCGCTGTGACTACAGGTTTCCCAAGTTCAAGCGCTTTCAGAATCAGTTCTTTAGATGGATTGATCCCTCCCATAACTTCAACAACAACATCCACGTCAGGACTCTCAATAACGGAATTCGGATCGTCAGTAAATAAAGAAGGGTCTATAGGAACATCTCGCGGTTGCGAAACGTCGCGGACCGCCACCAGGGCAACATCGAGTGTTAGTCCTGTGCGTTCTGCAATAGCCTCGTTCTGCTCATCGATTAATTTACACAAAGAGGCTCCGACTGTTCCACAGCCTAAAAGTCCTATATTGACATTAACTGATTCCATACTCATACAGTACTTGGCGAAAGACCTTAGTCAGGTACTGTTTTAACTTCTTTAATATGTTAAATGTCACGTCTTACTAAATCTTCGTATGATTCTCTTGCTATAACCAATCGTGGAGAACCATCCGACACGAAAACCACTGCTGGTCTGAGCATTTGATTGTAATTCGAGCCCATTGAGTGGCCGTAAGCACCCGTTACAGGTGTGGCAAGAATATCTCCTACTGACAAATCTTCAGGAACCCATGCTTCTTTTATAAGAACATCTCCAGATTCGCAATGTTTACCTACAAGACGTACTGAGCTTTGCCGTTCCGCCTGATTTGAGCGTGGCAGAAAAGTTTCATAACCGGAGCCGTAAAGCGCTGGCCTAGGATTGTCGCTCATTCCGCCATCAACCGAAACATAGGTTCTATGATCGGGAACTTCTTTTATTGTCCCCACTGTGTAAAGAGTTACGGCTGCGCTAGCAACTATGGAGCGACCCGGCTCTGAACCAACTGAAGATCTAACTCCAGCTTTTTCACAAGCATCAAAAATAGCCTCTGCCCACTCTTTTATAGAAGGAGCAGATTCTCCTTCGACGTAAGGAACTCCCAATCCTCCCCCGACGACCAACTCAGGGAAATCATAAGGAGCTGCGAATTCTGCTAATACTCCGACTGCTTTCGCAAATGGTTGAACATCGAAAACCTGACTACCAATATGGGCATGCAACCCTAATAATTCCAAATACTGTGAACTTCTAGTTCTCTCAACAGCCTCTTCCGCTACACCTGATCTAACTGTAAATCCGAATTTTGAATCTTCTTGCCCTGTCGAAACGAATTCGTGAGTATGCGCTTCAACTCCGGGAGTAACCCTTAGAAGAACCTTGGTTGACTTATTAAGGTCTGCACATAATTCCTCCAAACGATCCAGTTCGTTAAAAGAATCTACAACTATACGACCTACATTCTCCCTGAGAGCCATGGCAAGCTCTTCGAAACTCTTATTGTTTCCGTGCATTACTATTCGTTCGCCAGGGACATCAGCTTTTCGAGCTATGTACAATTCTCCACCCGTTGCAACGTCAAGATTCATGCCTTCCTGATAAGCAAGTCTTGCCATCTCTGTACAAAGAAAAGCTTTTGTGGCGTATGCGACATTGCCATTAAATGCTTCCACTGCTTCACGACATCTTGATCGTAAATGTGCTTCATCATAAACGAAAAGGGGTGTCCCAAATTCATGAGCAAGCTCTAATAAGTCACAACCTCCTATGAGAGTGTGCTCTCCAGACGAAATATCTGCAGTATCTGGTAACAAATCACGCAATATAGGACCCGCCATCAGACTTCTCCCTCTTCAACAAGGTCATCACGCCACATCTCTGCAGGAGCACTAACGCCTAACAGTTCCATTCCTACCTCAAGTCCGACTGAAACTCCCCTCATCAACAGAAACCGGGCTTGTGTTAAAGAAGGTTCTACATCATCACCAAGAATACGACAGTCGTGATAGAAACCATGTAAATCCGCAGCGAATTCCCTCAACCATGTTGTTATTTGATGTGGAGCCAACTCGCGAGTAGCTCTCTCAACAACATCAGGTAATTCATGCAACGACCGAATCAAAACCAATTCCCTGTGATGCTGAAGTTGCGACAGGTCAACCTCGGAAATAGGCAACGGCGTAAAACCGATTTGATCAGCTTTTTTCATCATTGAACGAATTCGGGCGTATGCATATTGAACATAAAAAATCGGATTTTCATTTACTCTTTTAGATACCAAATCCAAATCAAATGTTTGAGTTGTATCAATGGATTGAAGCAGATACGTAAAACGCGCAGCGTCAGATCCCACTTCTTTTACGACTTCTGAAAGTTCAACCATGTCTCCTGTTCGTTTCGAAAGTTTTACTTCTTCGCCAGAACGTTGAAGATTCACCATTTGAGTAACTTCTACTTCTAGCCTTTCAGGTTCATACCCTAAAGATTGGATCGCTGCTTTCATGCGTGTGATATATCCATGATGGTCGGCACCCCAAACATTTATGAGACGTTCAGCTCTAACTAACTTGTCGAGATGATATGCAACATCTGGTAATAGGTACGTGTACTCTCCATCTGATTTAACTAGCACTCGATCCTTGTCATCACCATATTCTGTGCTTTTTAACCAAATAGCCCCATCTTTTTCATAAGAAGCACTTGCTTTCTCGAGCATTGAAAGGGCCTTTTCGATTGAACCTGAGTCAACCATCGAAGTTTCACTGAACCAAGAATCGAATTCTATGTTCAAGTCGCTAAGAACTTCTTTATGGCTAGATAAAGCTCGTTTTTTACCCCACTCAAGAGGATCTTCGTCTTCAGGTATCTCACTGGCCCATTCTTTTATATAGGCTCCGTGGTATCCATCTGCTGGGACGTCTTCCCCCGCTACACGTGCGGCCAAAGAAGAGGCAAATAAATTCATCTGTGTCCCTCGGTCGTTTACATAGAATTCTCGTGAGACCAAGTAACCCGACCTTTCCAACAGTCTGGCAACCGAATCTCCATAACACGCCCCTCTTCCGTGCCCAGCGTGTAAAGGTCCAGTCGGGTTTGCGCTTACAAACTCGACGATTACTTTTCTATTAGCTCCTTGTTCCGAACGCGCCCAGTTCTCAGAACCAGCATTAACTGCTTGCAACAAGATTTCATAAAGCCAAGCTTTGTTTAAATAAAAATTTAAAAACCCAGGTCCAGCAACCTCTAATCTGGCTACATAATCTGATGGGAGACTTTCTAGAGTGGACGCTAACTGCCCAGCCAGATCACGTGGATTCGATTCTGCTTTTTTGGCCAAAGCTAAAGCGACATTCGTCGACCAGTCTCCGTGTTCAATATTTGCTGGTCTTTCTAAATGAATCTCAGCTGGTATTTCAAGACCCAAGATCGACAGGGCTTCTTGTATCAGATTCTTAATACTTTCGCGAACGTCCATGATCCACCCCGATGAGATTTTATAACACCTTTGAGGCGTTATAGTTCCTCCAAGACAATACAGGACATGTCCTTGTCTAATGAAAGACTTTTATTAAAGAACGCTTTAATTGTTAAAAAATCAACTCAACAAAATTAAACGGTTACTTTAAGCTCTTGATCCTTCAAATGTGGCCGTTCCAAAAGCACCTAGTTTGGCTTCGCCACTGATCTGATCGCCATCAATGGTTGCTGTGGCATCAATCGTTATTGGCATTGGTTGCGTCATGTTCACTGTCCATGTGAGATTATCTCCATCTACAGTGCCATTTTCTAGTTCCATGCTCCCCTGTGGCCCTGACATACTACCTGTAAGGGTATTTCCATCAGAAACAAGCTCGAGGGTTCCCGCTTGGGCTCCCATTGGGCTATTAAGTGTTACATTCCATGTACCGTCAGCACTCACTTTTTTCCTCCATTGATTGTTGTCGCTACTCGGACAAACGTAGATCAAAAACTTTCAGTTGTCGTATACGGGATCAACTTTAATTGATTGAATTTGCAACTTAATCATCTAGAGCCATCTCATTGTTTTTACCATTAGAACTTGCATCATCTCTGGTCACGACTATTAGAGCGGTTATAACAACCACCCCTCCTATAATCTGCAAAAGTGAAACACCTTGGTCAAGAAAGATCCAAGCTCCGATTGTGGAAAATACTGGAATAGCAAGCATGAGAAGACCTGTAAGGCTCAAAGAAACATGCAAATGAGCCCAGTTCATTAAAAAATGACCACTTCCTGGTATCGCCAGCAAAACCAATATCCAGAGAAACTCATTTCTGGTTAGGTCAGGGAAACCTGATGTTGAACTTCGAAAAAGTACTAAGAAAGGCAACAGTCCTAATGAACCTATAAGCATTGCCAATGTCTGAAGAGTAAAAGTGTCTATTCTCGAACGAACTGATTTAACAGCAACGAAATAGGCTGAAAATAAGATCATTGCCAATAAAGCAAGCAAGTCTCCTAATGGGCTCCATGAAATCTCGCTGCTTGAACCTAAAACGACTACAGCCACACCCCCTGTAGCAAAAATAGAAATTCCAACCAACCTCTTAGTAATAATTTCTCCAAACTTCCCGCCGGCAACAATTATCAACACGATCGTTTGCAAAGCACCAATAATCGTTGCATTTGCAACAGTTGTAATGTTAAGAGCCGAGAAGAAGACCACTATTTCAGAACAAAAAAGCACTGCAACAGGAAATGCAATTTTTATCTGCTCCCATGTAATTCTTTTACCTATCGCAATAAAAATGACCCCATAAACAAGCACTCCCAAAGATTGGCGCCAAAATGCAATTTCAATACCTGATAAATCAAGACGCGCAACAATAATATTCCCAGTCGACCAACAAATAACTGCAGCTACTGCTGCAACGCGTCCCAGATGAGACAAATTCATGGACAAATTCTCATTCCTGAACAATAGAACCAATTTGGAACTCGACTAGAAGCTTTTGCAAATAATTTAGAACCGTTCACTAAAAGTTAATTTTGCCGAAGGTGTAAGTTGTCGATTTGTTTACTATTGTTGCGTTATGTTTCGCTACATAGATTTGTAGCTTTTTAAATTCAAAATGGGAGATTTGAATGAAAATCATTAAAAGAGTTGCCGCAGTTTTAGCATTATCACTTTTGGTCGTATCTTGCGGAAGTGAAGAATCTGAACAATCAGGTGAAGAATGGCCAGACAAAATTGTCTTTGGTTTTGTTCCAAGTCAAGAACAAGAAGCTCTGCAAGATGACATCCAGCCGATGATGGATCATCTCACCCAAAAACTAGGAATTGAAGTAGAAGGTGTTGTAACTACTGACTTCGTCGGTCTGGGAACAGCTATGGGAACAGGCCAAGCCGATCTTGGTGCTTTCGGACCTGCTGGGTTCGTTATGGCCCAACAAAAGTTCGGAAATATGAGTGTTATGGCCCAAGCTATTCGCTATGGAGCGCCTACATATCATGGTCAATGGATGACAAATGATTCCAGCATCTGCAATCCTGGCACGTTGAAATCAGGAACAGCTCTAATAAATGGGTCAGATGGTATGGAGCAAGTCAGTGCAATAGATGCTGTTGCCTTGCAAGTGGGTGTTTACTTTGGAGATTCTGGTAAAGCTCTTGGAGAAACCGTTGATGCAGGAACAGTCTCACCAGGAATGTCATGCATGGCAGACATAAGCAATGTAATCGGAAAGACTGTCGCATTCACAAACGAAAGTTCAACTTCTGGATATCAGTACCCAACTTTGCAACTTCGGAATGCAGG